>Ga0182024_10005333_pt1 | contig 28903 bp, 23 predicted proteins | sample P32metaG_FD_120480 | JGI IMG/M metagenome (GOLD analysis project Ga0182024, IMG submission 120480) | Permafrost microbial communities from Stordalen Mire, Sweden - P3-2 metaG (Illumina Assembly) | ecosystem: Environmental > Terrestrial > Soil > Wetlands > Permafrost | place: Sweden: Stordalen...
CCTTTAATCAAATACTCTTTCAATCTGCTAGTGGCCCAGATGCGAAACTGGGTACCTCTATGTGAACTTACCCTGTAGCCGACGGAGATGATGACATCTAAGTTGTAGTGCAACACCTGATAATTTTTGCCATCCGCAGCAGTATGCCGGAATTTCCGGCATACTGAATTTTCTTCTAATTCCTTGTCTGTAAATATGTTCTGTATGTGTTCGGCAATCGTTCTTCGGTCTTTGTCAAACAATTCACTCAGCTGCGCTTGGTTCAGCCAAACGGTCTCATCTTGAAGGCGCACTTCGATCTTGGTTTCACCATCCTCTGTTTGATAGAGCAACAAGGAACTGTCTGTAGAGATAACGTCCATCTTTTCCTTTCACAATTGGTTTTATCAAAAAATGATAGATCTCTATCTGCATCTTTTCAAGAGCGAATAATTGATGCTGTTTTTACTCAAACATCTAGGACATCTTCTTATAGAAAAACATCGGAAGCAGTTATTAAGGATTCCTTACTAACTGAATCCTGGCTCGTTGCCCAAAGGCGGAATTGGATTCCCCTATGAGATCGAACGCGAAAACCCACTGCGATGATCGTGTCCAAATTATAGTAGATTACGGGCCTATTGATCTTTCTCGACCCTTCTTGCCGAACTATTAAGTATTGCTTAATAGTTCCCCTGTTCATAGCACCGCTAGCTTCTTGAAGGTAAAAACATTAGGAAGGAAGTGAAAGATTTTCTACACTTGTACCTTCAAAATGGAGGATACAATGAGGCAAGTCATAAAAAGTATGATCTTCCTACTTATGGTATTGGTCTGCAGTCAAGGGATAGCAAATGGCAACGTACAAGAAAAAAACATTTGGAAGTTATTCCAGATTGACAAGAAAGCCTTTCTCATCAGTGATGATAATGAGATCTGGTTATTACATGGGTTACAACCCAATAGTCTAACATGGGGTGAATGGGTGTGGAGAGAAGACGTACCACAGCCGGATGCTTGCTATTTTTTCAATATGGAAAAATGGGAAGAAGGCAAGAAGATCTCTATTGTTTATTCTCCTTGGCAGGATTGTGTGTGGAAAGACACCTATCGCAATGACGCTTCTCTATTGCAACGGTGTGATTATGTGATCGAAAATGACATTTACAAAACACATGTTTTTGCAAAACCACTTCAGATAGATGAAGTGAATGCACTGTATGCTAATCTTCATGAACATGCGTTCGACCTAATCAAGATGGGCTTTTTTGGTCTAGCGGCTGGACTACTTGAACAGGAGCTGGTGTTTGTCATCTTCAAAGAGAAAGTCTTAACAGAATGTAAAAATAAAATGAAAGGAAAGCCGTTTGACGGACAATATACGGCATTTTATGAAAAACATGGACCTTTCTACCAGATAAATTGAAGAAAAAATTCTGAGTTTACGGGTAGGCTCATCTGTGTAGCCAAAATCTAACATGATGGAGAGTGCTTTAGTTAAAAGTAACCATTCCCTCATAAAACGTGGTGACCTTGCACGTTATTCGTTGGAAAAACGTGTTAGTTAGCCACTTTATTCGTACGAAAAACGTGGTAGGATCTTGCTAAGTCTTTGATGGTAAGTTAGATAACGATTTTACACCGTTATTATTTCAAAATCAGAGCTTTATCTATTGCAACCATTTGTAAATCAAAGTGTTGCGTGTCAACTCAGCGGAATCTCATGTTTTTTCAGAGATTCTGCAACTTTTGTGCTAAAAGCTGCAGAATCTCACTTTTTTTGATAGATTCTGCGAGTTTTAGCGTATACTCACTTTTCCCATACCAATAATTTGGGGCAGCCTGGGATTGAACCACCGACTAACGGGTTGTAAGACCGCCGCTTCATAAGGTTCTTTTCTAAGCAAGGACTTTGCCCATGCCGGTATCATTTGGATCGGTGGGGTGTCCATCGGGATCGTCAAAGGGCATCTCGATATAGCCGTTTTTGGCATAGAACGGATAGGCTGTCCGCGAGGCTTGGACAAGCAGCTTGTGATAGCCTTGATGGGTAAGCCAGCGCTCGCAGAGTTTTAAGAACTGAGATCCATAACCCTGGTTGCGATACAGCTTGTCGATCACGATGATCCGAAGAGCTGTTCGATGATGGGGCCAGAGCTGAAGATGAGCATAACCGATGATGTCGGTGTTTTTATAGAACGCAAAATGGATATGATCTTTTCGGTCGAACGTCCAAATGTAGGGATCGGGTTGCGACTTAAAGAAGTAGTCCTGTCGTAACCGACGGACAGCTGCCCATTCACGGGCAGTCAACGCCTGAACCATATGCCAGCCGTCGTAGCCGTCTTTTTGATCGATACTGGCTACAAACGCATCTTTCCCATTGCAATAGCCCAAAATGTTATCGGGGAATTTTGCCGCGAGTTCTGACTTGAGTGCTGCATAAGCCTTTGCATCGTCTGGATGCGATCGCATCCAATCCCGGAATTTCAAATATCTGTCGATTTCTGGATCGCCCTGTTCAAAAACATGGACATGATGGGTTCTAATATCGTCGCCTTTTTGAAAATACCGCCGAAAGGCCATCCCGTATTCGCCTTTAGCTTCATAACCGAGAGTTTCCATCGGTCCCGCTTCAACTTTTTGAATATCTTTAACAACGGGAAGGATATCGATGATCGGCTTTGCACTTAAACCAGGAATAGAGGTCGATCCGATATGATGAATAGCAATGCAGTTGTCTCCCAGAGCTTTCTTAATGAGCGCTGCTTCAGCCTCGAACATCTGCGGCCATGCGGGATTATAGGGGACTACTACAATGATGCGGGGCATCTTTCGACTCCGATATAAATGGAACTATTAAATAAGATAGAGAGGATACTATAAATATCCATTATTCCTTCATAAAACGTGGCTAAGTTACGCGTTTTTTGTTGGTAAAAAATAGCGAAAGATAGTCTCTCATACGGGACTGTTAAATTTTGAAAAAATATGGGGCAGGGTGGGATTGAACCACCGACCAACGGGTTATGAGTCCGCCGCTCTAACCACTGAGCTACTGCCCCCCTGATGGTTAAGAGAAAAGAATCATATCGAACAGGGCCTGATCAGGCAATGTAAAAAATTTTTTGGATTATATAAGACAGTCAGCTATAGAGACGTAAAGGGGGCCTATGCGCAGGCGCCCATCATCTATGGAGTGATATGTCCCGAGGCTTTGCCGCCATCGCTAGTCTTTGTGCTTTAAGCCTCTCTCTAACCCTCTGGGCTGCAGAAGCTGAGGAAGACGAAGAGATCGCAAGAATAGATCCGGAGCTGTCTGTCATTAAGAGGGGAGACAGCCTGCCGGTGGATAGCTTCGAGCATGCCACCGATCCTTATCTAGAAGGATATATCCAAGCCCTCATCGATTCGAGCTATTATGAATACAACGTTATCGTCGTTGTCAAAGATCACAAAGTCATTCTTTATAACCTTCCGAAGAACGACCTGGTGGCCAAGAGTATTATGTCCTATGTCAAAGACCTTCCGGGGGTGACTTCGGTCGAGGCCAAAGAGGCCATGACCAAAGAAGAGGTTCAAGCGAGGAAGGGATATACCGAGGCTCCGAGAGTTTCAGGGGTGTGGTTTCCTCAGACGACGGTCTTGTTCTTACCGCTCATTGCTGCTCCGAGGGAGCCGGTCTATTCCGTGAATTGGAGAGTGGGCGATAAGGTCGTTGGAAGAAACGCTGTCGCTGTCTCTTTGGGAGACGACTTTCCGATTTTTAGATGGCATGATGTTTTCTGCTGGTGGCATGGAGATCTGCAAATCGGGATCCAAGCGGGTGTTTGGACGGTTTTTAATTTCAGCCATGTCCCCGATAAGAAGAATAATGCCTGCGAACTCATGAATACCGACTATCTGGTGGGGATCCCGCTGACATATGCCTTTGATAAATGGTCGTTCCGGCTTAGAGGTTATCATGTTTCCGGCCACTTAGGTGATGAGGTCCTATGCCACAGGGATCATCTGAGATGGAATAGAAAAAATCCCAGTTTCGAAGCTATAGACTGGGTTTGGTCTTATCAGTTCAATAGCGCTTTGAGGCTTTATGGAGGGCCGGGAGTTGTTTTTCACAGCGATGCCAGCTTTCCTCTGAAACGACTATATGCGATGTATGGCATGGAGGTCAGGCTTTTTGGACAGAAACTAAACTACCATAAACTGTTCGGAACGCCGTTTTTTGCAGCGAATATGGAAAACTGGCAGCAGCAGCATTGGAACCTCAATTTAACGTTAAAACTAGGATACGAGTTCAGTAAACTGCAAGGGGTAGGACGTAAAATGCGCCTCTATATCCAGTACTATCAAGGCTACTCCTACGAAGGGCAGTTTTTTAATTATAAAGTGAAATACGGAGAACTCGGATTCTCCTGGGGCTTTTAGTGGACGAGATATTATCATACGATTTCAGCCAAGATGGATTCCTGGAGGGGAGCACGCATATGTTCCTGATCGAAGGAACCTGGAGCTATCATCATGATGAGTTGGACTTCCGCTCTTGCGAAGAAGAGCTCTATCTCAAAAATTCTTGAGATAATTTCTAGCGTGAAAGCTCCGTAGAATCGAACGACCGCAGGCTTCGCAAGTTGATGCGTATTGAATTAATACGCATCAACTTGCGATCGTCGATTATACGGGCTTTGACGCCGAAATTATTCCAAGAATTGTTGAGATAGAGCTCTAGAGCTGCAAAGATCTCAAGAATAGATCACGAACCCATCCTCATAGATCGGTCCATTGATGCCGATCTTCAACGTTCCGCTGAAGTACTGCTTGTACATTTTTAGGCCTTGCGCGGCATTTTGGACGCAATAGAAGCAATTGCTGACCCATTCGGAGCCGGAAATGCTCCCAGTCTCTAAATTGACGCGGAACCTCGATGAAATCTTTTTTTTCCAATATTCCGGGTTGCCAAAAAGTAGGACAGGGGTTGGCGCGGCTGCGCCGACTTTGCGGCGGACTTCCTCTAAGCAATATTCAAAATCGGTTCCGATGCCTCCCATGAGGAAGATGGGGAAGTCGAGATTAAATTCAGCCTGTCTTTCGACGAGTTTGTCGAGACGATAGGTCATCTTGGCATCGACGAAGGGATTTTGTTTTTGCTCATTGACGACGGATCCTTTTTCTCCCCGGAAGTCCATGATATTGGCGCAGGAAAGGATGCCGACATTTTTTGCGACGCGGTTCCCGAGTCCCATACTGCCAGGTCCACCTCCGGTGACAAAGGCAATCGGCGTGTCGCGATTAAGAAGGGGATGGTGCATCTCTTTAGAGAGTTGAACGAGGCCTTGCAGAAGCTCGGTGAGCTCTTTTTCAAAAGAGCCTTCGGTTAGATTAGATCCGTAGAGGCCAAAGAGGGTCGATTTCAAAAACGTCTCGACAGCTTCAGGAGGAACGAACATGCCGGAGTCTTTATGGGGCTTAGGGAAATATTGGAGGATCTTTTGACTCGACTCATCGACCCAGTAGGTCGGAATCCCGAACTTAGCGAGGTCCAAGAGAAGAGAGCGGTCTTCATGTGAAAAAAAATCTCCGTAGGTCCGCGAGGGGTATTTAAAATAGATTCTTTTGAGGTTCCGGTGGATCTGATCGCTGAGCAGCATTTGTTTGAGAAGAGGTGAGGGGAAATATCTCGTGAGCAAGATTCCTTCGCTGGTGATCAGGCCGTCTTCTATGGCTTTTAAAAAAGGAAATGACGGCTGTTGCTCGATGTATTTTTCAGCGGCGGCGGCTTGCCGATCAGGATTGACAACACCGGGAAATTCCGTCATCCGAGGCTCTCTAGCAATCCAATCGGCAGGTTTTAGATGAAGGAGCTGATCGCCTTTGACGACGAAGACAGCGGCCAGATGGTGCAGCGGTGCAGGAGCTGTATCGAAGGCCTGAAAAACAACTTCGGGATTTTCAAGGCAGCTCTGGAGCTGGTCCCTGTCGGCGAAGAAGACGTGTTCGCGGTGGGGCTCGAGTGTATAGAACTCAAGAGGAATATCGCTGAGTTCTTTCTTCGATTCACCATAGAGCTCGTAGATATTTCCGGAGGCTTTGGTGTCGGGCTGAAGGACGGAGGCTGACGTGTGGTGGACGCCTTCGGGAAGAAGCTCTTCCACAACGCGGCCGTAAACGGTGCGGATGTGGAGCGGAAGCGTCTGGACAAGGAGGATCTCATCTTTTTTGACGAGACGAGGTGTACCGGGCTTCCAGATCTGCTGGAGTTGAAGGAGGCCCCGTGTTTTTACATGCGGGTCGTGCAGGGCTTTGGCGAGGATGGGTAGAAATCCTGGCATGTTTTGATCATAGATCATTACTCCATCGAGCAGGCTCAAATAGGCAACAGTCCTGCCTTCGACTTTTTCTAAGATCAATTCGTTGCTGCCTTGAAGGCCTCCCAAAGACAGAAGAGGAAGTCCATCTCTGTCCGCTCTGCCGAACATCCGCAATAGGTATTCCGGGTCGCGGACGCGCCGCCGATCATCAGCGGCAAAGAGTTTGCCGATGTAAGCGCCGGGAGATAAAAGTGGAAGCATCATTTGAGCGATCGGACCGATGGCCTCTAGTTGGAGGGTCATGCGGGCAAAATGGGCATTGGCATCGAGATCGATGGTGGGGGAGACGGCATTGAGGCCGAGTTGAGCCAGCGTGCTTTTAAAATTAAACTTCACCAGTTGAGGATCGATCTTAAATCCGACAAAAGCAGGGGAGATATTCTCGATGAGGACTTCAGCGACGGACCGTGTAGGAGAAATATTTTGGATGGAGGTGATCTTACCATCGGGGGTGACGAGGTCAAAATGGTCTGAAAAAAGATAGCTCTCCATGAGCCGCATCGTAGTGGAGAAACCTCAACTTGTCAAACAAGAAGAGGCCTTTTCTTCCTCTAATTCCTGATTTTGATATATACTGGCTTGTTGATGAAACCCAGATCGATTGGCACTCATGATGGAAGCTTCCATGCCGATGAAGTAACGGCATGTGCGCTACTCCTTGCCTTTGACCTGGCGGATCGGAATAAAATCATCCGGACGAGAGATCTCTCTGTCATTGACACCTGCGAATATGTCTGTGATGTCGGAGGCATTTATCAACCTGACTCTAAACGGTTCGATCATCATCAAGTCGACTATCAAGGCGATCTGGCCAGCGCGGGCATGGTTTTGCTTTATCTCAAAGACCAGGATTTCATCGATGAAAAACTTTACGACTTTATGAACCGGTCTTTTATCTGGGGCGTCGATGCCCATGATAATGGACGGGTCACGATTGAGCCCGGGATCTGTACGTTTTCACAGGTGATCTCTAATTTTGTCCCGCCGGACTATGAGATCGAGGCCGAGGAAATGACGAAGGCGTTTTTTCAGGCGGTGGAATTTGCCGAGGGCCACGTCAAAAGGCTGTTGGAGAGATACCGGTATGTCGAAGAATGCCGCGAGATGGTCTCTCAGGCCATGAAAGCTAATTCCCAGGTCCTTTTCTTTGAAAAATCGATGCCTTGGATGGACGTCTTCTTCGATATGGGAGGAGAGAGGCATCCGGCGCAGTTTGTGATCATGCCGTCGGGATCTCATTGGAAGCTGAGGGGGATTCCTCCGAATTCTAAAGATCGAATGAAAGTCCGTGTGCCCCTTCCTGAATCGTGGGCCGGACTGATGGACGACGATCTAAAAAAAGTGACGGGAATCCCCGGTGCTATTTTTTGTCATAAAGGGAGATTTATTTCTGTATGGGAAACGAAGGACGATGCATTGAAAGCCCTCAATCTGGTATTAAAAAAGAAATGACGATTTTTGGGAAAATTATTAGAGGAGAACTGCCCTGCGAAAAGGTGTTCGAAAATGAACGGATCCTGGCAATCAAGGACCGTTATCCTGCAGCTCCTGTCCACATCTTAATCATGCCCAAAAAAGAGATCGCGAACTTGCAAGCCTTGCAGCCGGAAGATATGCCGCTTATTTCTGAGATCATCCTCGTCGCTCAAAAATTGGCAGAGGAGTTCGACATCGTTGACGGCTATCGGTTTTTGACCAATAGCGGCGAAGAGGCCGGTCAGACGATCTTCCATCTCCATTTCCATTTGATCGGAGGGCGTAGGTTAACGCATCTGGCATGAGATGGAAAAAGATACTGACTTTTTTATGTTTACTTCCGCTGACGGTAAGGGCCGGCCAGCAGGAAGATATCCGCCGCATCTATGCCCATCTTTTTGTCCATGATCCCCGGTCTGCTGTCAAAGAAGCTGAAAACTTTCTGAAAGTATATCCCGAGTCCAAAGAACTCCGGCTGGCTTATCTCCAGGCCCTTGCTGAAAAGGGAGATGAGACGGCAGTTCTGCAAGAATGGGTCAAAGGAAAAGACGAACTCCAAAAAGATCGGCATGCGCTGGAAATTTTAGCGTGGGGCGTTTTAAAAAAAGGGGATCTTTCTTCTCAGCTCAATATCCATTTGAGCGCACTCATCGGCGCCTCGTTGACACGAGATGTCCGCGCCGTTCCCATGCTGGTCAATGCCCTGCGCGGCACCAATGCGCTCCTCCGGCTTATTTCCGTGAGGTTTGCAGCCCGTTATGGCGATGGTCCTCTGCAAGAAGAGCTCAAGCGGCTGCTCAGCGAAGAAAAAGTATGGTTCGTCAGGTTGGAAGTCATCCGGGCGATCGGACAGCTCCGGATCACATCGATGCGGGAAGAGCTTAAAGAGATGATCGCCGATAAGAAAACACTGGTAGAAGAAAAAGCTGAGGCTATCATCGCTTTGGTGCAGATGTACGATGGCGTCAGGGAGGATGACTTAAAAGAATTGCTGACGAGCAACCGGGCAGGCTTAAGACAGCTGGCCTGCGAGCTGGTCAGTTATTTCGATCTGCATGGAAATGTCAAAGATCTTGTCCCACTTTTGCAAGACGCTTCTCCCGATGTCAGAGCCCATGCGCTCCATACTATTGGACTACTGAGGACCAAAGTGGGAGAAAAGAGATTACGGTCTTTGATGGAAGATTCATCGCCGATGGTCGCGATCACAGCCTGCTGGGTGGCGACGCTCCAGGGAATGGAAGAAGGAGTCCAAGAGCTCGGAAAATGGATAGAAGACATCCACCCGCGATGGAGGCTGCTGGCAGCGGCGACACTCAGCAGCTGCGGGAAAAAAGGAATTCCTCTGGCTTTGGAAAAAATGGAAAAAAGCGACGATCCTTTTGTGAAAGCCAATTTAGCCCTGGGGCTGATTGGACAAAGGGTCGAGGTGGCAAAAGCCTCCGAGGTTATCTATGAGATGTTCGAGAAAGAAAAAGAGTCCCTTGTCATGTGGGACCAGAGCTCTCAGGTCAGGATCTTATCTCCCAGCCACGTCAGCCATATCGATCAAATCCCGAACTATCCCAAAGTCATCGATCAGATGGTCCGTCTGGATCTTCTCAATGTCTTGTGCATCATGCAGCATCCGAAAGCCCAGGAGGCAGTCAAAGGATACGTTAAAAATGAATCGTGGGGCATTACTGGAGCCGCAGTTGCTGTCTTGTTGGAAGAGGGTGATGAAGGAGCGATGACGGTAATCAGCAGTCTTTTAAAAGATGAAGACCCGCAGATCCGCGTTCAGGCTGCATTTATTTTATCGATGATGGGGAGCGATCCCGAGGCGATCAAAGTCCTCCAAGAGGTCTATCCCAAGATGGCCCGCGAGATTAAAATCCAGATTTTAGAAGCGATCGGACATGTGGGAAGTTTGGACTCTATCCCCTTTCTCATCGACATCTTGAGCGAGCCGTTTCAGCTCTTGCGTGTGGTGGCTGCATCCGCGATGATCCAGTGTCTTTATCATTAGTTTAATCGATAGATCTGAGAAATCCGCAGATGCCATTTTTCCAACAGATCTGGAAGCTGGGCTTCTAGGAACTTTTCTTGTTCTATTCCGATATTTGCATCATTGATAGCTTCAGTGAGGAGCATTTTGATTTCATCGAAAGCTTCAGTAATATTTGCTTGGAATTGATTACGGTCGAGGTAATCTTGGTATGCATTTTTGGAACGTCCTAAAAAACTTGCAAACATTAGAGCACAGTTCCAACTTAAGTAACAATAGTTCAAGCTAAAGCGTTGAATCCATTCGCCTTTTTCTTGTATGTGACTAGGAAGAGAGCGGTTCTTTAGAATAGTTCCAAGAGCAGCGAAAAAAAGTGAAACGACGCTTCCACCAACGGACACCCCCAAAGTACAGATCATATGTATAAGAAGCCCTCCAGCCAATGTTTTAACACCCTGACCGAGAAAATTTTCTATTTTTTTGTTTTGAAATATCCCCTCATTGATCACGTGGAATAGGTAGAGGACTAAGATTCCTGAACCCAAAACGAAGAAGATCACTAATGGTGCAAGAATAATCCTTTTAAGAACCTTGTTGTTCAAATTACGAGCCGCAGCAAATCGGATTTTCCATGAAAGAAACTGAAGTTTTATTTTAGGATGTCCCCATCCACTTAGATGCTGCACTCTTCCAAGCAGGACAAGTTGCTGCTCGGGCGATCTTTGTTCCCAGGGGGTGATGTAGCATTTTTGTAACAGTTCGAGTTTCTGAGGTTGGCTCAGTTTATGAAAATAGTGCTTAAATACCTCTGTCATCAGTTGCTTGAAGCAAGCTAGATCTTCCTTTTCTGCGGAAGGTGTTTTTCCTAACTTGAGAAGCAGAATTTTCGATGCACTATTAAGAAACGTATTCGATGCTAGCGGATAATTATATTTTGATGCGATAACAGGAGATCCTATAAAATGCATCCACAAGATTTTTATCGAAGGAGACGACTCAATGAAAGGTCTCACAATTTTGTCAATGATCTCGGCAGGGAATGTCAGATATAAACTTCGTTCAAGCTGGTTGATGACGATCAGTTGCCGAGCATAGGGTAGTGATTTGAGCGGGGGAGCCTTAAAATTATCTTGATCAAAAGCGTCAATAATCCGGCTTATATCTTGATGCTTTAAAGGAATAACTGCCATGTCAAATTTTGCTCATTTTAAATGAAGATTATAACTTATTTTTAGCTCATTTTCAATGCATATAATAATTTTTTATATGAACCTATAAGTGTGTTCATAGAACCTCCTAAGAGAAAAGAAGTTGCTGTTCAAAATCTAGCTTAACAACTATTTTCATTATTAAAGGACAAGTTTTATGGCATCCTCCCTAGATCAGAAAATCCATGAAGTTCAAAAAATTCTCGCTCAACAACATATCGACGGATGGCTGCTCTATGATTTTCGGCATAGCAATCGGCTGGCCTGTGATTTTTTAGGCATTTCTCCTGAGACCATGCTGACACGCAGGTATTGCTATTGGATTCCGCAGAAAGGAGACCCAGTTAGCATTGTGCACAATGTTGAGCCTCATGTCCTTGCCCATACTCCCGGAAAAAAACTTCCCTACTCGGCTTGGAAGCTCTTCGAGGCCCATTTAAAAGAGATCCTCAAGGGCAAGAAAGTGATCGCCATGGAATATTCGCCCCGCTGTGCGATCCCGACAGCCTCCCGCGTCGATGGGGGAATTCTTGATCTGGTCCGCGAGCAAGGCGTCAAAGTTGTCAGCTCGGCTTCTTTTCTCCAGCACTTTACCTGCGTCTGGACCAAAGACCAATACAATCTCCATAAAGAAGCGGCGGATGTTTTAGATAAAGCAGCGGCGAGCGCTTGGGCCTTGGTTACCGATCACCTCAAGAAAAACAAACCCCTCAATGAATACGACGTTCAGCAATATATCTTAAATGAGATGCACAAACATAAATGCATCATGGACGGAGCGCCGATCTGCGGCGTCAATCAAAACAGCGCCAATCCCCATTATAATCCCACCAAAGAGAAATCGAGTCCGATCAAGAAAGGAGATTTTATTTTGATCGATCTCTGGTGCAAAAGAGATTTGCCGGAAAGTGTCTATGCCGATATCACCCGGGTTGCTGTCGCAGGGACTGCTACGGAGCGGCATCAAGAGATTTTCCATTTGGTCAGAAAAGCTCAAAAAGCAGGAACGGACTTTGTGAAAGAAAGGGTCGAGAAGAAAAAAGAAGTCAAAGGCTACGAGGTCGACAATGCCTGCCGCCAGGTCATCATCGATGCCGGCTATGGGGAGTATTTCACTCACCGCACCGGCCATAATATCCATACGGAAGACCATGGTCCGGGAGCCAATATCGATGGGTTTGAGACTTTAGATGAAAGGGTCTTGCTGCCGAAGACTTGTTTTTCCATCGAGCCGGGAGTCTATCTGCCGAAGGAATTTGGCGTCCGTCTAGAATATGATGTCTATATCCATGAGAACCACACCATCGAGGTCACAGGCGGGATCGAAGATGAGCTGGTGGAGCTGTTTTAAACTTTTTTTCCTTTCAAAATGCAAATGACCACTAAACTTTCATAATTAACCTTTGCATCATTGGGAAAGCTTGTCCATGTTGCAAAAAGCGACGCCCATGGATCAATAGAGGGGGTTGTGATTTTTCTAAAACAGAACATCACTAATTGGGCAATCACAAAACAAGCATGTGGGGACAAGAAGGGATTAGCGGGTGGGGCTCTTGTTACAAGTTCTGGTGCGGCCCCTTCATTTTCGGGCGTTGCTGACTCTACCGCTGGTTGACTTTCAGGCTGAGCAGCTGTTCTGTTGAAATAGTACTTCTGTCCCACAAGAAGGGTCATCTGGATTAATTTAGCTAGGACGGCGGTTCCTCCTCCCTGAAGAGAGATCCGGAAGCTGCCGCGGCTAAAAAATAGATTGGCGGCAAAGGAGAGGCCTGCGCTGGATACAATTCCCACCACAGTTCCTTCGGGAATGGGTATAGGAGATCGACTGTTAAGGCGAGCTTCAGCAGTTCTACATAAACTGTTAAGTTGGGTTGCAGAGGTTCTACAGTAGGTTTCAGCAGTTCCACACAAACTGTTAAGGCGGGTTGCAGCGGTTCTACTGTAAGTTTCAGCGGTTCTATACAAACTGCTGAGGTGGGTTGCAGCAGTTCCACAGAAATAGCGATAAGGGTTGATCACAAATACTCCATCAGTTTATGAATCATTCTAACATACATATTGATTGAATAAAAATTGAATTAATTTTTAAATTTAATTAATGATTAGTAAAAATTTCAATTGAGAGAATATTTAAGGGCTTCTTGACGAAGTTTATGATAGAGACTTGCAAGGCCGCTGGAGCGGGCAGGGGAGAGGGCATTGGAAAGACCGATTTCCTGGATAAAAGTAGGGGGGCAATTAGCGATGGTGGCAGGAGTTTCTTCGGAATAGACATATATAAGGAGGGCGGCCAGCCCTTTTGAGATCAGGGCTTCTGAGTCGGCATTCAAAATAAGTTTTCCATCATTCAGTGTGGCTTCGAGGTGCATGATGCTTTGGCAGCCAGGGACAAGATTAGCGGGTGTGCGCGAGGCGGGATTGAAAGGGGAAAGCTGCCGGCCGAGCTCAATAATTTTTTGATAGCGGGATTCAGGGGTTAGGCAGGTTGCAAAAATTGCTTTGATAGCGGCTTGTTTTTGAAGGCATGAGTCAAAAGTCATGGCCCGATTATATCAAAAATTAGACCTAGAAATAAAGCTTCTTTGCGTAATACCCAAGTAAGTTAAAAAATTAGTTTTAGGGCGGCGCCAAAGCCCCTCAAATCAACGATCGCAAAGGGGCTAGTATTAGAGTCAATACAAGCGCCTTTGCGATCGTTGATTTTAGGAAGCTTTCGCGCTAGCCCAAGAACTAATTTTTCAATTTACTTGGGTATAATTTGACGATTTGCTAAGATTGTTCCATTCACGCATTTTTTTAATCCTTATAACTATGCCTAAAGAAGATACGATAAAAATTGACGGAACGGTGGAAGAGCTTCTTCCCAACATGCACTTTCGAGTTATTTTACAGAATGGAATGAAGGTGATCGCTCATTTGTGCGGAAAAATGAGAATGCGAAATATCCGTGTTTTGGTCGGGGATACGGTGACGGTTGAAATGTCGCCTTATGATTTGACTAAAGCCCGTATTATTTACCGAATGAAATAGAGTTTTGAACGCCAAGGCTGCCATTTTTAAATTTCTCTCATAGGAAGTTTTGGAATGCCAGCCCTGGATGGACACTTTAACTCTTGAATTTATTTACTTTGCGGAGTAACCTTGGTGCCTTTACTTGCGGGAAAAGGGTTAGACCTTCCTGTAAATAGGAAGCCCTAGATGGGTGTTCCTTGAAGGGCCCAGGTAGCTCAGTGGTAGAGCACTTGCATGGTAAGCAAAAGGTCGTAGGTTCGATTCCTATTCTGGGCAAAATAGAATTAAACGGAGGAAATAATGGCTAAGGAAACATTTCAAAGAACGAAGCCACACGTCAATATCGGTACGATTGGTCACGTCGACCATGGTAAAACTTCGCTAACCGCTGCTATTACAAAAGTTTTAGCGGAAAAAGGGAAAGCAAAATACCGCGACTACGCTTCAATTGATAATACACCGGAAGAAAAAGCGCGTGGTATTACGATTAACGCAACACACGTTGAATACGAAACAGACAAACGTCACTACGCTCACGTCGACTGCCCTGGTCACGCTGACTATGTAAAAAACATGATCACCGGCGCTGCGCAGATGGACGGAGCTATTCTCGTCGTTGCTGCAACGGACGGTGCGATGCCTCAAACAAAAGAACATATCTTGCTTGCTCACCAAGTCGGCGTTCCTGCGATCGTCGTGTTCCTCAATAAGATGGACATGATCGGCAAAGGCGACGAAGAATTGGTCGACCTCGTTGAAATGGAACTCACTGAACTTCTCGAGGCTAAAGGATATAAAGACGTTCCGATTATCCGCGGTTCCGCTTTAAAAGCTCTTGAAGGCGATCCTGAATATGTCAAAGCTATTAATAAGCTCATGGACGCTGTGGATGAAAAAATCCCTACTCCAGTACGTGAAACTGACAAACCGTTCCTTATGCCGATTGAAGACGTGTTCTCCATTTCCGGCCGCGGAACTGTTGCAACAGGACGTATTGAGCGCGGTATTGTAAAAGTTAACGACAAACTCCAACTCGTCGGTCTCCGTGAAACGCGTGAAACCGTTGTAACTGGAATTGAAATGTTCAACAAGCTCCTCGATGAAGGCCGTGCGGGAGAAAACGTCGGTATCCTTCTCCGTGGTCTTGAGAAAAACGATATTGAGCGTGGAATGGTCCTTGCAGCTCCTAATACATGCAAGCCTCACAAGAAGTTTCAAGGCGCTGTTTATGTTCTGACTAAAGAAGAAGGCGGACGTCACAAGCCTTTCTTCACTAAGTATCGTCCTCAGTTCTATTTCCGTACGACGGACGTAACTGGAGAAGTGACACTTCCTGCGGGAACTGAGATGGTGATGCCAGGTGATAACATTGAAATCACCGTTGAGCTCATCGTCCCGATTGCAATGGAAGCAGGAATGCGCTTTGCGATCCGTGAAGGTGGACGAACAATTGGTGCGGGAACTGTAAGTAAGATTCTCGACTAAGGCCAGTTTTAGAGGAGAGCTGCTTGCACCTCTCCTCTAGTTTTCGGAGGGTGTGTAGCTCAGTTGGTAGAGCAGCGATCTCCAAAGTCGCTGGTCGGGGGTTCGAGTCCCTCCGCACTCGATAATTAACAAGATCTGGAAGACAGATCGAAGAAAGGTTGTGATGGGAGTACAGGTGGAGCAGCTATCGTCTCAGACAGAGACTAAGCCGTCGAAGACAAGTTACATCAACGAGCTCAAGGAAGAGCTCAAGAAAGTCACTTGGACAACGAAAGACGAGCTTATCGGTTTCACCAAGATTGTCGTTGGGGCCACTTTCGCTCTGGGTATCGGGATTTACGGCGTCGACCTCTTGATTAAAGGCTTTTTAAAAGGTTTTGGGGCGCTCATCCACCTCATTTTTGGGTAAAACATGCATAAGTGGTACGTAGTACAGTGTATTTCAAGTCAGGAAAAGAGAGTTAAAAAAGCTCTCGAAGAGGATCGCGAGTCCAAAGGGATGGCCGAACTCATTTCTGAAGTTTTAGTTCCCACGGAAAATGTCGCGGAAGTGAAACGCGGGCAGCAGCGTGTGAGCGAAAAAAGGATGTGGCCAGGCTATATCTTAGTGAAGATGGAGCTGACCGACGACGCCTGGATGTTTGTAAAAAACACCAATGGCGTGATCGATTTTCTCGGCGGAGAAAAACCGCTGCCGCTGCCGCAGCATGAAATAGACACGATCCTCTCTGAAATTGAAGCGAAGAAACAAGGTGTGGTCCACAAACACAATATCCAGAGCGGCGATAAAGTCAAAATCAACGATGGTGTGTTTGTTAACTTTATCGGGACGGTACAAGAAGTCTTCCACGAAAAAGGCCGCCTGAGCGTCTTAGTCTCCATTTTTGGTCGCGAGACCCGTGTGGATGACCTGGAGTTCTGGCAAGTAGAACTCATCCCACAAGAAGTTGAAAAATAAGAAAAGAGTAAACCATGGCAAAAAAACTAGTAAAAACAATTAAGTTGCAAATTCCTGCAGGTAAAGCTAACCCTGCGCCGCCGATCGGTCCTGCCCTCGGTGCCGCCCAGGTGAACATCATGGCTTTTTGCAAAGAGTTCAACGCAAAGACTCAGAACCAAGTAGGGGACATACTCCCTGTTGTGATCTCTGTTTTTTCTGACAAAACGTTCACGTTTATCACGAAGAACCCTCCTGTTTCCCGCATGATCTTAAAAGAGCTGGGACTCGAGTCGGGCTCTAAAGTGCCAAACCGCGACAAAGTCGGAAAAATGACAAAAACCCAAGTCAAGAAAATCGCCGATCAAAAGAGGCCCGATATGCGTGTGAGCTCTGATGAAGCTGCGATGCGTCTTGTTGAAGGAACTGCACGCTCTATGGGTGTGGATATTATAGAAGGATAAACTAGCTTGCTGAGCAAGCTAAGTGAGAAGGATAAATATGAAAAGTAAACGCTCTCGGGAGATAGCTAAGTTTGTTGATACACAAAAAGTGTACAAACTCGAAGAAGCTATCACTATTTTGCAAAAATGTCCGCCGGTCAAGTTTGACCAGTCGGTGGACGTGGCGCTGAAGACTGGCATCGATCTCCAGAAATCAGACCAGCAAGTGCGTGGCGTTGTCTCATTACCGAATGGGACAGGCAAGAAGTCAGTGATTGTCGTTTTCGCCAAAGGCGACAAGGTAAAAGAGGCCCTCGAGGCCGGAGCTGACTTTGCTGGAACTGAAGAACTCTTTGAAAAAGTCAAAGGGGGCTGGACAGATTTTGATGCCGTCATCTCTACGCCTGAAATGATGCGTGATGTCGGTAAACTCGGAAAAATTTTAGGACCCAGAGGCCTGATGCCTACTCCTAAAGCTGGAACTGTCACCAACGATATCGCGACTGCAGTCCGTGAAATTAAAGCCGGACGAATCGAATTCAAGAACGACAAGCACGGAGTCGTTAGCAACGCGATTGGCAAGCTCTCATTTTCTTCCGATAAACTCGTAGAAAATATTAGAACTTACGTCGCCGCTGTTAGCAAGGCTAAGCCTGCTGGAACGAAAGGCCATTACATGGTTTCTCTAGCCCTTTCTTCGACCATGGGTCCTGGCTTGAAAGTCGATATGAGCGGAATGACGGTGGAGGCATAAATAGATGAGACCGGAAAAACAACTTCTACTCGACGACATTAAAGGGAAGATCAATCACTCTAAGGGGTTTTTACTGACCCGTTATAGCAAGATGGATCCTAACCTGGCTTCAAAATTTCGCATAGCCCTGCATGAGACGGGCGGCGATTTTGAGGTTATCCGCAAACGGATTCTATTAAAAGCTGCTGAAGCAGCTGGATGTACAATTGACCGCGCGCTGTTGGATGGTCATATCGGCGTCATTTTTGCCGATGAGGACTTGTTCCAAACCACAAAGACCGTCTTCAAATTCAAATCAGAAAATGAAGAGGTTTTAGACATCATCGGTGGCCGCTTTGAAGGCAAACTCTATTCTGCAAAAGATATGGAAGCCATTTCAAAACTGCCGTCCAAGCCAGAAATGCAAGCACAGTTCCTAGGTCTCCTAGAAGCTGTTCCTTCGCAGCTGCTTGCAGTCATCGATGCTCTTCTGACCAGCGTCGGATTCTGTTTAGATAACAAAAACAAAACATAAAGAAAGAGGTATTACCGTGAGCAAAGCATTAGAACAAATCGTTGACGACTTAAGCGCTCTCAGCGTTCTTGACATGTCAAAGTTGAAAACTTTACTGGAAGACAAATGGGGTGTTAAAGCCGCTGCTGCAGCTCCTATGATGATGGCTGCTGCTCCTGCTGCTGCCGCTCCTGCTGCTGCTGAAGCAACAGAATTTGAAGTTACTTTAGGAAAAGCACCTGATGACAAGAAGATCAGCGTTATTAAAGTCGTTCGAGAAATCACAGGCCTTGGATTAAAAGAAGCGAAAGACATCGTGGACGCGGCTCCTAAAGTCTTGAAGGCTTCCTGCAATAAAACTGAAGCTGATGAGATCGTTAAAAAGGTCACAGCAGCCGGCGGCCAAGCGACTGTAAAAGGTCTCTAAGGCGTACCACCTGTTTTTGGCAAAGGCAGAAGCCCGCTTTTGGGGGCTTCTGCTCTTTCTATTGTAGGCCCCTGTTGTAGCCTTTAGGTAAGACCATTACGATTAATGATTTTACCTAACGATTACAAGGAGCTATAGGCGATGCTCAAGCAAGCACCGGAACGGATCAGTTTTCGAGAGAAGGAAGAGATCATAGATCTTCCAAACCTCATTGAAATTCAATTGAAGTCCTACCGTGAATTTTTGCAGGTGGATGTTTTGCCCCATGAACGGTTGAACGTAGGACTGCAAGAGGTTTTCAGCGAGATTTTCCCTATTAAGTCCTATGATGATAAAGTTATTCTTGAATATCTCTCCTATAACCTAGGAGTTCCGAAATATACCCCTGAAGAGTGCATCCGCCGCGGAATTACCTTCAACGTCACCCTCAAAGTGAAGTTCCGCCTGACGGACGAGACAGGGATTAAAGAAGAAGAAGTCTACATGGGGACTATCCCTGTGATGACAGAAAAAGGTACCTTCGTCGTGAACGGCGCTGAGCGCGTAATTGTCTCTCAGCTCCACCGCTCCCCTGGTATTTCTTTCGAACAGGAACGGCATCCTAAAGGGATTATGCTCTATTCTTTCCGTATTATTCCTTACAGAGGAAGCTGGTTAGAATCTTCTTTCGATACGAGCGACATGATCTATGTCTATGTCGACAGAAAGAAACGCCGCCGTAAGATTCTTGCGACCTCGTTTATCCGTACCCTTGGATATTCGACTGATGCTGACATCCTCGAAGAGTTCTTCTCAACCCAACGTGTCAAGATCAAGTCTGAAAAAGACTTTACTAAGCTAGTTGGTAAAATCTTAGCAGAAGACGTCGTCGATGCAGACAATGGCACCATCTTTGGAAAAGCCGCTGAAAAACTCACAACCGCCATGCTTAAGCGTATGGTCGATGCGGGAGTAACAGCTATCAAAATCGCTGAAGATGCTGACGAAACCTCTCCGATCATCAAGATGCTCGCGAAAGACCCAACAGATTCATACGAGTCTGCGTTAAAAGACTTTTACCGCAAAATCCGTCCCGGCGAGCCTGCGACCCTCTCTAATGCCCGTTCAACAATGATGCGCCTTTTCTTCGATCCCAAGCGTTACAATCTCGGAAGAGTCGGCCGTTATAAGCTGAATCGCAAACTTTCCTTCTCGATTGCAGACGATGTGCTCAATAATGTCACTCTCCGCAAAGAAGACGTGATCGGCGCCCTGAAATACCTCATTAAGCTCAAACGGGGCGAAAGCGATGCTGCTGTCGATGATATCGATCATCTCGGCAACCGCCGCGTCCGCTCTGTCGGCGAACTCGTGCAAAACCAATGCCGCATCGGCCTGGCCCGCATGGAAAAAATCATCAAAGAAAGAATCAACCTGTTTGATTTCTCTGCTGATACGCTGACTCCAGGAAAAGTGATCTCTGCGAAAGGTCTCGCAGGAGTCTTAAAAGACTTCTTCGGCCGTTCTCAGCTGTCTCAGTTCATGGATCAAACAAATCCCGTCGCTGAGCTGACCCACAAACGACGATTGTCGTCTCTTGGGCCCGGCGGTCTTAACCGCGAACGCGCCGGCTTTGAAGTCCGCGACGTCCATCCGAGCCACTATGGCCGTATCTGTCCGATCGAAACTCCGGAAGGTCCGAACATCGGTCTGATCACCTCGCTGGCGACATTTGCCAAGATCAATGAACTCGGCTTTATCGAGACGCCCTACCGTATCGTCAGAGACGGCGTCGTTACCGATGAGATCGAGTACATGACAGCCGACCAAGAAGAAAACTGCGTCATTGCGCAGGCCTCTGCTACTCTCGATGAGTTCAACATGTTCGTTGAGCCGACCTGCTGGGCTCGCCACAAAGGCGAATCCGATAAGATCGAGACCAGCAAGATCACCCACATGGACGTCTCGTCCAAGCAGCTCGTCTCTATCGTCACCGGATTGATTCCATTCTTGGAGCACGATGACGCGAACAGAGCTTTGATGGGATCTAACATGCAACGTCAAGGCGTGCCGCTCCTCCGTACCGAAGCTCCGATCGTCGGAACAGGTCTTGAGAGACGTACTGCCAAAGACTCCGGCGCTGTTGTAATTGCTGAAGAAGACGGCACTGTCGAAAACGTCGATGGATTTAAAATCGTCGTTGCCGCCAAGTCCAATCCTCTCAACAAAAGAACATATACACTCAAGAAGTTCATGCGCTCAAACGCAGGAACATGCCTCAACCAAACTCCGATGTGCAACATCGGCGACAAAGTGAAAGCAGGGGACATCATTGCCGACGGCTCTTCAACCGACAAAGGGGAAGTGGCTCTAGGTAAAAACGTCCTCGTGGCATTCATGCCTTGGTGCGGCTACAACTACGAAGATGCCATCATCATCTCTGAAAAACTCCTCCGTGAAGACACCTATACGTCGATCTATCTCGAAGAGTTTGAGCTCACAGCCCGTGACACCAAACTAGGTAAAGAAGAGATCACACGGGATATTCCTAACGTCTCGGAAGAAGCCTTAGCGAACCTCGGGGAAGATGGCATTATCCGCATCGGCGCAGATGTGAAGCCGGGCGATATTTTGGTGGGTAAAATCACCCCGAAATCTGAAACTGAGCTTGCTCCCGAAGAAAGACTCCTGAGAGCCATCTTCGGTGAAAAAGCTGCAGACGTCAAAGACGCATCTCTGACAGCGCCTCCGGGAACCGAAGGTGTTGTGATGGACGTCAAAGTCTTCAGCCGCCGCGACCGTCTCTCGAAAACAGATGACGAACTTGTCGAAGAAGCCAGCCGCATTAAAGATATCCATCAAGAATACAAGAATAAAGAAGGCGAGCTCGTCATGGAGCTCCATGAAAAACTCGGCGCTCTTCTCCTCAGTGAGAAAGCTCCTGGGCCGATCATGCACCGCAAATCTGGCGATATCCTCATCAAAGAAGGGGATACCATAACGCAAGATATGCTCGAGACCCTTGAATCGGAAAAAGCGGAAGACCTCCTCTTGTCCGATCACGAAGTCTATGCGACTCTCAAGCAGATCCTCCGCGACTACGACCTCGCGATGGAGACGCTCCAGACGCAATACAAAACTGAAATTGAGCACATGAAGAAAGGGGACACGGAACTCGATCCCGGTGTTATCCGCCAAGTCAAAGTCTATGTCGCCACTAAGCGTAAACTGGAAGTGGGCGATAAGATGGCAGGCCGCCACGGTAACAAAGGCGTCGTGTCTAAGATCGTCCCTGAAGGCGATATGCCGTACCTCAACGATGGTACCGCCATTGAAATCATCTTGAACCCTCTTGGCGTGCCATCCCGTATGAACATGGGACAGCTCCTCGAGACACACCTCGGCTATGCCGCTAGAAAAGCCGGCATTTACGTTAAAACGCCGGTGTTCGAAGGATTCCCCGAGTCTCGTATTTGGGAGATGATGAAGGCCGTCGGCCTTCCAGAAGATGGAAAGAGCTGGCTCTATGACGGACGCAGCGGAGAGCGTTTTGACAACCGCGTCGTCGTCGGCTACATCTACATGCTCAAATTGAGCCACTTGGTGGCAGATAAGATCCACGCCCGTGCGATCGGACCATACTCGCTTGTGACCCAGCAGCCTCTCGGCGGTAAGGCACAGATGGGCGGTCAGCGCTTCGGGGAGATGGAAGTATGGGCGCTCGAAGCTTATGGAGCTGCCCACCTCCTCCAAGAGATGCTCACTGTTAAATCAGACGATGTCACAGGACGTACCCGTATCTACGAATCGATTGTAAAAGGGGATAACGTCCTGACAGCAGGCACACCGGAATCATTCAACGTGCTTGTTAAAGAAATGCAAGGTCTTTGCTTAGACGTGCGCACTGAACGCGCTGTACAAGAATAGGGGAGAAAAATGGAAGGTTTTCAAGAATCGCAATTTGATAAACTTACGATCAAAATTGCCTCGGAAGATGTCATCCGCAACGAATGGTCGCGCGGTGAGATCAAAAAACCCGAGACGATCAACTATCGTACCTTTAAACCCGAAAAAGGGGGTCTTTTCTGTGAAAAGATCTTCGGACCGACCCGCGACTGGGAATGCGCCTGCGGAAAATACAAGAAGATCAAGCACAAAGGGATCGTCTGCGACCGCTGCGGAGTTGAAGTCACGCTTTCCAAAGTCCGCCGTGAAAGAATGGCCCATATCGACCTGGCTGTTCCTGTCGTCCATATTTGGTTCTTCAAAACAATGCCTTCTCGCATTGGTAACATCCTCGGCATGTCCACCAACGACCTCGAACGGGTTATCTATTACGAAGATTTCGTTGTTATCGATTCCGGCCGCACAACACTCGAAAGAAAACAATTGCTCAGCGACTCCGAGTTCCGCGAAGCCCAAGAGAAATGGGGCCCTGATAGCTTTTTAGCCCGCATGGGCGGCGATGCTATCCGCGAGCTTCTTGAAAAAGAAGACCTCCAGGCTCTTGTTCTCGACCTGAAAGATAAGCTTCGTAAAACGAAGTCTCAGCAAGCGCGGATGAAACTCGCTAAACGGCTTAAGATCATCGAAGGTTTTCTCTCCTCTCCGAATAAAGCCGACTGGATGGTCATGTCATGCGTTCCTGTCATCCCGCCAGAATTGAGACCTCTCGTTCCACTCGATGGTGGCCGCTTTGCGACTTCCGACCTTAACGACCTCTATCGTCGTGTTATTAACCGAAATAATCGTCTCAAAGCGATCTTAAAGCTCAAGACTCCTGACGTCATCATCCGGAACGAAAAGCGGATGCTCCAAGAAGCTGTCGATGCTCTCTTTGACAACGGCCGCCATGGCCATCCTGTCATGGGTGCTGGCAACCGTCCTCTGAAATCGCTTTCAGAAATGTTAAAAGGAAAACAAGGCCGATTCCGTCAAAACCTTCTCGGTAAACGTGTCGACTATTCCGGCCGTTCCGTGATCGTCGTCGGTCCTGAGCTCCGATTCAACCAGTGCGGTCTTCCTAAACAAATGGCCCTGGAACTCTTCGAGCCTTTCATTGTGAAACGCCTCAAAGATCTCGGCTATGTCTATACGATCCGCTCTGCGAAAAAGATGATCCAGCGGCAAGCACCGGAAGTGTGGGATGTTCTCGATGAGATCATCAAAGGCCACCCCGTCCTCCTGAACCGCGCTCCAACTCTTCACAGACTCGGTATCCAAGCGTTTGAACCTACACTGATTGAAGGTAAAGCGATCCGGATCCATCCGCTCGTTTGTACCGCCTTCAACGCCGACTTTGACGGTGACCAAATGGCCGTCCACGTTCCGCTCTCTGTTGAAGCCCAAATCGAAGCCAAGACCCTCATGATGGCGCCAGATAATATCTTCCTGCCATCGTCAGGAAAACCAGTAACTGTACCTTCTCAGGACATGATCTTGGGTCTGTACTACGTCATGCATGATCCTCTCTACAGTCCGGAAGATCACGGCAAGAAGATGAAAATCTTCGGCAATAAAGAAGAGGTCTTAATGGCCCTTTATGCTGGAGGAAGTTTCAACTGGTTCGAGCATCCGTATAACAGAGAACCAATCGTTGGACGCCGGGACGAACTCGGACGTGGAATTCATATCCATGAGAAGATCAAGCTCAGGCTCGATACCGGCATTATTGAAACAACGCCGGGCCGTGTGGTCTTCAACACGATCGTACCGAAAGAACTCGGGTTCCAAAACTATTCTCTCCGTAAGAAAAAACTCTCGGAGCTGATCCTGGAAACCTATAAACGCGTCGGCCTCGAAGCGACCGTTAAGTTCCTCGATAACTTGAAAAATCTCGGATTCGCAGAAGCAACGAAAGCCGCTCTCTCCATGGGCGTTAAAGACGTCCGCATCCCAGAGAATAAAGCCAAGGTTCTCGAGCAAGCTTATGTCCGTATCGAAGTCGTCCGCAAGCAGTACGAAGATGGTATCATCACCGACGGCGAGCGGAAGTCTAAGATCATCAGTATCTGGACGGAAGTGACCGATTCCCTTTCAGAAGAGCTCTTCAAATTGATCAGCCATCCGGAAGATCACATACTCAATCCTCTCTTTCTGATGATGGATTCAGGAGCCCGCGGTAACAAGTCCCAGGTTAAACAGTTGGGAGCCCTCCGAGGTCTGATGGCGAAACCATCCGGCGAGATTATCGAATCACCCATTACCGCTAACTTCCGTGAAGGATTGTCGGTTCTGGAATACTTCATCTCGTCCCACGGTGCCCGTAAAGGTCTTGCCGACACGGCCCTTAAAACTGCTGACTCTGGTTATTTGACACGCCGTCTCGTCGACGTTTCTCAAGACGTGATCGTCTCTGAAGCCGACTGCGGCACTCTCAACGGTATCGAAGTCAGTGCGATCAAACAAGGTCAGGAAGAACTTCTTCCTCTGCGCGATCGTATTTTCGGACGTGCCACATGCGACGACCTCTATCAGCCCGGCGACCAAACGAAACTTCTCGCGAAATCGGGAGATTTCATCACGGTCAAACAAGCGGAAGCTGTTGACGATGCTGGTATCGACACCGTTAAGATCCGTTCCCCGCTTACTTGCGAATCGAGACGCGGCATTTGCGTGAAGTGCTACGGTATAAACCTTGCTAACGGCACTTTAGTTGGCCTCGGCGAAGCCGTCGGTATTATCGCAGCTCAGTCGATCGGTGAACCTGGAACGCAGCTCACGATGAGAACGTTCCACCTTGGAGGTATTGCCTCAGCTGCGCTGAGTCCTGAACTCGTTTCGGAAGTTGAAGGTGTTCTCGTCTATGAGAATATCCGTACGGTCCAAAACGAAGAAGGCGTGTGGATTGCCCTCAATAAAAACGGACTTCTCCACATCCTCCGCGATGAAGGAAGAACATTAGACGAGTGCAAAAAACTCCTCGCGACAAAATCGATCGAGCCGCTCCAAACTTTCAACATCGAGCTGGGAACTCATATCCTTCTCGCTGATGGATCGAAAGTCAAAAAACGGACCAAGATCGCTGTTTGGGAACAACATAATATCCCGATCATTTGCGAACGCCCCGGCTATGTCAAATACGAAGACCTCGTGGAAGGGATCTCTACCCAGCGCGAAGTCAATAAACAGACAGGCCAGACCGAGCTGATCGTGAAGCAGCACCGTGGAGAACTCCATCCGCAGATCATGATCTACTCCGATAAAGACTTTGAAGAGCTGATTGGTACATATGCCATTCCTTCCGGGGCCTTTATTTCTGTCCAAGAAAAACAATATGTCGCAGCTGGAACGCTCCTTGCCCGTCTGCCTCGCGGCGCGATCAAGACAAAAGACATCACTGGCGGTCTTCCTCGTGTGGCCGAGCTCTTCGAAGCTCGCCGTCCGAAAGATGCCGCTTTCATTGCGAAAATCGATGGTATTATCGACTTCCGCGGTGTGCAGAAGAACAAGCGCATCGTCGTTGTCCGCGACGAAGAGTCTGGTATGGAAGAGGAACACTTAATCCCTCTGACAAAACACTTAATCGTCCAAAAAGGCGACATGGTGATGAAAGGCCAGCAGCTGACCGATGGACTCGTGGTTCCTCAAGAAATCCTGGAAGTCTGCGGCGTCCGCGAACTCCAACGGTATCTCGTGAACCAAGTTCAAGAAGTCTACCGCCTGCAAGGTGTGGACATCAACGACAAGCACATCGAGATCATCGTCCGTCAGATGCTCCAGAAAGTGCGCATTACCGACACCGGCGATACCATCTTCCTCTACGGAGAAGATATCGACCGCAAGCATTTCCATAACCAGAACCGCAAGGTCATCGATGAGGGCGGCAAGCCTGCCCAAGCGACACCGGTGCTGCTCGGGATCACCAAAGCATCCTTGACGACCGATTCGTTCGTCTCAGCCGCTTCGTTCCAAGAGACCACCCGCGTCCTGACAGATGCTGCATCGGAGGGCAAAACCGACTACCTCCTCGACTTCAAGTCGAACCTGATCATGGGCCACATGATCCCCGGAGGGACCGGCTTCCTCGAATTCAACAAGCGTATTAAGAAATACCTCGATGAAAGCGAAGAAGACGTCCTTGCCTTTGCCTTCGCAGACTAATTTTTCCAAGAGATGCTGGACAACCAGCATCTCTTTTGTTACCTTTTCCATATGGGTGTAAAAAGTTTTAATCGTGCCGATCACTTGGCCAATGAAAGAACCTTCTTGGCGTGGATTCGAACGAATCTGGGAATTATGGCTTTTGGATTCGTCGTTGAAAGGTTTTCTTTTTTTATCCGAGAAATTGCATCCGCTATTGGAAAATCTGGGGCGCCGGAGCCCACTTCAGCCCCGGGATATTCTTCGATCTTTGGGATATCTCTAGTAGCCATAGGAGCCCTTCTCTGCGTTTTTGCATTCTTCAAGTTTAAAAAGACAGAGAAAGAAATTGATGAGGAGACGTGTCAACCGTCGCATGGGCTTGTGACTCTGCTTGCGTTAGGCGTTTTTCTCGTCGGAGTTTTTCTGATCATCTATCTAATTGACTCACAGACAACCGTATCCCGAGCAACTTAGAAGCTGTCCTAAAGCATCCTGATCATGGTTTTAGGACAGCTTCTTAGAAATCAAACCGCGCAGACAATGTCCAGCCACCGAATGTTTTATCTCCGTTCTCGTCCGTAAATTTGCCCGTAGCGAGGCTACTGACAAAGTAGGGAAACCGGTTTTGAGAGAAGTAGATATGGTACTCCCAGCCTGCATCCAACTCAAAATGGAGCCGGTCCCACATATGCTCCCAACGGAAGCCGAGCAAAAGATCCAGGATCGGATGCGACATCCGATAAAAGTCTCTCACATTAACAACAGTAGGAGAATAAAATCCTGCATCGATTGCAGCGAGATTGATCTCTTTATCATGGGTCTTATGGAAGCCCCATTCGATAGCTCCGGCCGCATTGCCGAAGAGAGAGAATCCTTTTCCCAGCACAAAGTTCAGATCGACGCCGGCTTCAGGACCAATTCCCCACCAAGAGCAATTTTTATGCACAATATAATTGCCTGGAAAGCTCCCGCAGCATGAAAAAATATTGGGGTTATCCAGATAAGAGACGGACAGCCTCTGACGCAGCCATGTTGTCCTAATGCCAAAATGCGGGCGCACTCCAAACCATGAGCCTATGCAAAAAGGACGGGCTAAGTCGAGGTCTAGCTGATTTAGATGAGCATACCAACTTCCTTTCACATGAAGGAAAGCAGGCTCAGTCTGACCTGATCCTGGAGTAATAGCAAGTGCAGAAGCAATAGGATCCAATTGTGTCGCTTGCAATTGATACTCACCACTCTCATGCAAATGGCGATGGGCCTTGGTAAAATAACGGAGCCAAGTCAAACTCAGGTCGAGTTTTTCGTGAGGGGTATGATAACCTAATCCGACTCTAGAACCGACATCCCAGTGGAAGTTCATGTTCCTTGCTTTTCCGTCTCTTAGCAATTGTGTATAGTTAGGGAACTCTCCCGTAACTGGATTTTTCACCCGAAAAGCAAGAGGAAGCTCCTCATGTATTTTCCAGATAAGCAAGTCGGCATAGGCAAAAAGATCGATCCCTTTTTCCGGCCGGCAGCCCACAAAGCAATTTTTTTTGGCTTGTTCTTCTAAGTTTTGCAGACGCTGATCCAGATTGTTCTTTTGAGATGTATTGATAGCAGCTACCAAGCTTTCATCGCACCAGCCTGTCAAAGGAGCAAGAATTAGTGCCGCACTAGACAGTTGTTTCCAGTTTTTCATCTTGAATACTCCTATAGATTAAAAGTCCAGCTGAACGGCGAATCTCCAGCCTTGATAGGCTAGATCGCCTTGATTAGAAATAAAATCTCCAACCACAGTTTGGTTGTAATATGAAGGCAATTGATTCTGGGAAAAATAGACATGTTGTTCCCATCCGCCTTCAAGTCTGAATTTATAGCGGCCCTCTTTAAAGGTGTGATCCCATCCCAATGCTAATTGTAAGTCGAAAATGGGATGCGCCATCCGGTAGCTGTCATTTGAATCAACCAAAATTCCATCAGCCCCTGTCTTGGCTACTGTGGTATCTATGTCGATCTCTTTGATCTTATGAAGCCCATATTCAATTGCAGCTGCCGCACGGCCGATAATGCTCCATCCACCTCTAAAGTCAAAACCGATGCCAAATCCCGCTTCAGGGCCGATGCCCCACCAGCTGCATTTTTTCCTGACATCGTAATCATCACCTGGCGTGTCGAAAGGAATGACCAAGTTGTTTTTATAATTGACAGATAGACGTTGTTGGAGCCATGTCGTCCGAAGACCGAAATAGGGAGCCAGGCTGAGCCATTTTCCTACGTGAAAGGGA
>Ga0182024_10005334_pt1 | contig 28901 bp, 26 predicted proteins | sample P32metaG_FD_120480 | JGI IMG/M metagenome (GOLD analysis project Ga0182024, IMG submission 120480) | Permafrost microbial communities from Stordalen Mire, Sweden - P3-2 metaG (Illumina Assembly) | ecosystem: Environmental > Terrestrial > Soil > Wetlands > Permafrost | place: Sweden: Stordalen...
CCAGCAAATCATTCCGCAGATCGAATTCGATCTCGCGCGATATGCCGATCAGAATCCAGCGAGTCCAGAAGGAGAGAAAGCCTTTCACGAGCATCACGGCCATCAGAATGAGGCAGTACATCCCGAGCGCGTGCCGGTTCAGCGGAGCGTAGAAGGAAAATAGCGGGTGCAACATGGCGCGGGAGGTTCCGGAAAGCGTCGAAAGCGCCTGCGGTGAACCTTTCAGGCAGTCGGTAATCATGCCGATAATCAACTGCGGCAAGGATCCGACAATACCCATGAGCGTGAGAGCGAGCAGACCGAGCGCCACCATGGCCTTGTAGCGCGCTACATAGGGGAGCAGGTACTTCAGGTGATCCCAGCCGGATGGTTCCCGCTGGCGTTTTGTTGCTGTGGTTGGAATGGGTTGTGCGATCGTGCTCATCTATTAGTAGTTCGATCGCCGCCCGTCTGCGGTTTTTAGCGATCCTCGCGAGTTTCTCCACGAAAGGTGCATGGACTGTGGCAGTTTTCACCCCGGCCCGATTAAATGTATGCCTTAGATTCTAGCGCGTTCGCCTGATTGGCGAAACTCTAGTCGCAATCGGCGTTTCGCTGATTTTCCGAAGGCGCCCGAGCCCTTTAGCGGGCTGCCAAAATCTCTTCCAAGCGGGCCTCGAAATTTTCCTCGCCTTCCGACCACAATCGGACGCGTGCGACCGGAACGGCTGTTTCGATCCGGCGCACCCATTCGAGGAGCTTGCGGATATTTTCTTGCGTCTTATCCTGATATTTCCTCAGGTTCTCGGGCCAGGCCATTGCTTCAAGAAAACGCGCCTCTTCGGGACTCTGAGCCGGGTCTCGCTTGATCTGCCGGATGCCAAGGAGTCCGGCGTGGCCGGTGAAGAAATGCTCGAAGCCGAAGTTCACCTCGAAATGTCCTCTTTCCTTCCATAACTCGTTGTCGTAGTGTTCGCCATAGCAAGATATTTCCATCGGCTGCGGTTCGAGTTGCCATTTGCCAGCAGCCGCATCAAAGACCCAAAGATCCCAATAGCAGTTAATCTCGAACGCGGAATCGTTATGAAGTTGGTCTTGCGCGAGTTCGATAACTGCTTTGGCATCGAGCGGCACCGCGCGCAGGTCCTGCTCCCTGATGGGCGTTTCCGCCATGTCCACGGCGCGCACCACAAGGTATGTAAATCCGGGTTTCGTTGCGGAGAAGGGAACTGTCGAGAGAAAGTCGCCAAACCTCGCGAGGATGCGTTCTTCAGGAAAATCCTTGCACCAAACACTGAGATAGGACTGATTGGCCATCCCCCCCATTATAACGGGATGCCGTACGCGCCGGAAATTCGCCCTGGGAGGACGGTCGTCCGAATCGTCCGGCGCATATGTAGGGAGCATGTCCGAAAATCGTGACGATCATGCCGTGACTGTATATAATCCAGCCGCCTAAGGAGGGCACAACCCATGCGCATGTTACTGAAGGTTTCGATTCCCGTTGAGTCCGGCAATGCCGCAGTTCGTAACGGCACCATAGGATCTACCATTAAGAGCATCCTTGATGACCTCAAGCCGGAAGCCGCATTCTTCGCCGAAGAAAACGGTGAGCGAACCGGCTACATATTCTTCGACATGAAGGAATCTTCGCAGCTTCCGGCCATCGCCGAGCCCTGGTTCCTTGCTTTCAACGCAAAGCTTACGGCCCGGCCGGCCATGAGCGTGCAGGATCTGGCCAACGCTGGTCCGGGATTCGAGAAAGCCGTCAAGGGCTACGGCAAGAGCGCTACGGCCTGATTCCGCAAAAGAACCGTCTGGTCTGTGTTTGGCGAGCGTAGCACGGGTGTGCGATGCTCGCCTTACTTTGAACACGTGGCAATCAGTGCGCGTTATGCTTTCTGGATATGCGCTTATATCCATAACTTGCGGGATTCAATTGACAGTACTGGTGTCGCCCGCCGGAAACGCCGGACGATGGTTTCGCGCTATTTCGATTTTTGGGGTTTTACTACAACGCCATGTTCTACGAAACAGACGATCTCCGCATCAAATGGACCAAGGTGGTGCTTCCTCCCGTTTTTCTGGAAGAAGAGTTGCCGGAAACGGAGACGGCATCTTCGACCATCTATCACGCGCGGAAAGAAATCGTCGAAATCCTTAACGGAGAGGATCACCGGCTCCTGGTGGTCGTCGGACCCTGTTCGATTCACGACACGAAGGCCGCGCGCGAGTATGCGCGTCTGCTGAAAGGCGCGATTGAGGAGCTTTCGAGCGATGTTCGTATCGTCATGCGCGTTTATTTCGAAAAGCCTCGCACGACGGTCGGCTGGAAGGGTTTGCTCAACGATCCGCATCTGGATCAGTCCTTCAAGATCAACGACGGCCTGCGGCTCGCGCGCCATCTCTTGCTCGATTTGGCGGAAATGGGCGTGCCTGCCGGGACGGAATTCCTGGATATGATCTCGCCACAATACGTTGCCGGTTTGGTGAGTTGGGGGGCTATCGGCGCTCGCACCACGGAAAGCCAGGTTCACCGCCAGCTTGTCTCGGGACTCTCGTGTCCCGTGGGATTCAAGAACGGTACTTCCGGGGACGTGCAAATTGCAATCGAGGCCATTATTTCAGCCGCTCAACCCCACACGTTTCTGGGCCATACGAAGCTCGGACAATCGGCAATTTTTGTGACAACCGGCAATCCGGATTGCCACGTGATCCTGCGCGGCGGCAAAAAACTGGTGAACTACACGGCCGATTCGATCAACCAAGTGTGCGCGCAGCTCGAAGGCGCAGGGCTGCCGCCGCGCGCAATGATTGATTGCAGCCACGCCAACAGCAGTAAAGATTACAAGAGACAGCCGTTCGTGTGCCGGGATGTCGCCGAGCAAATCGCAAAGGGCGACTGGCGCATTATTGGCGTGATGATCGAGAGTAATCTGGTCGCCGGCGCGCAAAAGCTTACCCCAGGGAAAGAATTGGTGTACGGACAAAGCATTACCGATCCGTGTATCGCATGGGACGAAACTCTGCCTCTTCTGCGTGACCTTGCGGCAGCTGTGAGGTCTCGCGTGGGCGATTCGGTTAGAAGGTAATGATCGGTACAGGCGCCATCAATCGGGCCACGTATCTAGAACTTTCCGGCAAGCTCCAGGAAGCGTAGGCCCATCGAATTCTCCGGCAGTAGCCAGAAAGAAATCCGGTACGTTATTCATTAGAGCGGAGGGTTCACTTTGGAGACCGTTGTGAATGTTCTTGTCGCTCCCGTACGTGCCCCCACAATAAGACGAGCGCGGCCACCAGTTGCGCCGCAATCCCGCCAGTGGTGTCCAGGAGAACGTCGGTGACCAACGGAGTGCGTCCCGGGACGAAAGATTGGTGGAATTCGTCGAGCGATGCATAGCCGGCGACGATCCCGATCGCCGCGAGTGCCCAGGCCAGGCGCGCAGCGTGCCTTCCGCCGCGGATGCCTCGAAGCACCAGGAGACTCAGTATGAAGTACTCGACGAAGTGCGCCGTCTTGCGAATGTAGTGGTGAATGACAAGCAGTGTTTGAAGAGACGCCTTAGGCAACAGCCAGTGCAGAATGGGAACGATGAAGCGTCCTGTGTTATCGGAAGTGAAAGCGTGCGTCGAAAATATTGAAATGCACACGGCCCACGCGAGTGCCGGCCACCATTTCGCGAGCCATCCCATCACGCTGCCCACTCAGCCGGACGCCGGATGTTCTTCGTCGCGGCATTCGAAACGAAGACACGTGTAAATGCGAAGCTGCTCTTTCTTTGAAGCTGCATTATTCGAGCCGGTAATTCGGAGCTTCCCGCGTGATGATCACATCATGGACATGGCTTTCCCGCAGGCCCGCTGAAGAGATCCGGATGAACTTGCTCCGCTCCTGTAATTCCGTGAGTGTCGAGCATCCGCAATAGCCCATGCCACTGCGGAGCCCTCCCACCAACTGCTCGATGAGTCCACCGAGGGGTCCCTTGTAAGGAACTTGGCCCTCGATTCCTTCCGGCACGGACTTCCCGCGCTCGGCGCCTTCCTGAGCATATCGGTCGGCAGATCCCGCTTCCATCGCGCCGATCGATCCCATGCCTCGGTAGGATTTGAACGTGCGCCCCTGGTAAAGAATAGTTTCGCCGGGCGATTCTTCTGTCCCGGCGAACAGTCCGCCGATCATCACGGCCGACGCTCCGGCGGCAATGGCTTTAGTGATGTCGCCTGAAAACTTTATGCCTCCATCCGCAATGATCGGAACGCCGGTGTCCTTTGCGGCGCGCGACGCTTCGATAATGGCCGTTATTTGCGGCACGCCGGCTCCTGTAACCACGCGCGTGGTGCAAATCGACCCGGGACCGATGCCCACTTTGAGTCCGTCGATCCCCAGCCCGATCAAATCGCGCGCCCCTTCGGCCGTAGCGACATTTCCTGCCAGCAGCTGAATTTCCGGCAGCTTGCTCTTTACCTTCCGGATGGCTTCCATCACGCGAGTGGTGTGGCCATGTGCCGTGTCGATCGCCACCACGTCCACTTTCTCGCGAGCCAATTCCTGCGCGCGCTCCAGAAAATCACCCGTCGCTCCGATCGCCGCTCCGACGCGCAGCCTGCCCTGTTCGTCCTTTGTCGCGTTCGGGAATTCCAGCTTTTTCTGGATGTCTTTCACCGTGATAAGGCCCTTGAGATGAAAATCCTTATCGACGACCAGCAGCTTCTCAATCCGGTGCCGTTGTAGGATTCGCTCGGCTTCTTCGAGCGTAGTCCCCACCGGCACGGTCACAAGGTTGTCTTTGGTCATCACGTCGCTCACCGGCTGATCGAGCGTTCGTTCAAAGCGCAAATCGCGGTTCGTCAGAATGCCTACGAGCAGCGAGCCGCGCGTCACCGGAAGGCCTGACACTTTATATTTCGTCATGATATCGAGTGCCTGCCGCACGGACATTTCCGGCGCAATCGTCACCGGATCCACGATCATTCCGCTTTCCGACCGCTTCACCCGATCCACTTCCTCCGCCTGCCGATCGATCGTCATGTTGCGGTGGATGAAACCGAGGCCGCCATGTCTGGCGATTGCAATTGCCAAGCGCGAATCCGTAACCGTATCCATCGCAGCAGCCACCACCGGAATGTTGATCGCGATCTTGCGCGACAGGCAGGTTCGCGTGTCCGCCTGCGCGGGCAGAACTGACGATTTGCCCGGAAGCAGCAGCACGTCATCGAACGTCAGCGCCTCGAGGATCGGTCCCTCAATCATCATGTCTCCTGTATTGCGGATTGGCCCCCCATAAACACCGAAGCCCAGCGCTACCGGCTGGGCTGTGAAAAGTTTACATGTGGCGGAGCACCGTCATGAATAATTTACGATTCTAGGCGCATCGGCAAACGAAATCAAGAAAGGGAGCGAAACTTGTAATCGAAGGAACGCATCGGAACTGCTTCACACGTTAAAGAAAGGGGTTCTTTGAATTGCCTCTGCCGGCTACCTTCATTAACGAGACAGAATTTCCAGGCCGAGCGTCAACTGGCCGCTGCCACCGGCAACGAAACCGGCGGCGCGGATTTGGGTGCAGTCAGGCGAACGAACCGATTGGTGGAGCGGTCGATGTTCTCCTGCAGGTTCATCAACGTCATGAATGTAGTCAGTATGCGTTTCTTAGTGTCATCTGTGAGCCGCGCGCTGCCGGTCGCGACGAATGAGAGCTTCATCGCGGTCGTCTTGATGTAGTCGGCCATCTCCGAACGACGATTTGTGGAGGTCCGGTCCATCGCCGTCTCGCGACGCATCTCCGTGCAGGTAGTCTCGATCGTGGCGATGAAGTGCAGGACGCAAAGGCACTCGACTTCCAGTTCGGTCGGCACGGACGCTTTGCAGCAGTCCAGGGTGCAGCTGATTCGTCGGCTCGGTTCCATCGTTTCAATCCTCTGATCTGCTTTGAGCAAACTCCGTACCAACTTTTCCGTAGACAATTTTTGTGCGGAACGAAGGCGTTCGCGGGCTCAAAGATGAGAAATCACGATGCTTTTCGCCCTACTCAACGATGACGCAAAGGACCAGCCTGCCAAACGGCCGTTCGGCTGGCAGCGCTCCAAGGGCGCTAACCCGAACGGCAGTATAGCTTTGGGCTCCGGGAGCTACGGAGCACGGATTCCGATCCTCTGTAGATCTGAGTTTTTATTAAAAATTTGCTTCGCCATGCTTTCGATTCACGCGAATAGAAAGCGCACAGCTGGCATCTATATGTGTCTCATATTGAGACGGCGCGCCGGAATCGTACGAAACCGTGGGAAGTTTTTTGCCACTAAGTTCGCAAAATAGTGAAATGCGTTTCCCAGTTGTTGCCATTTACCTCTCATTCATGTTGTGTGTGTGTTCTTAAGGTTGCAAATTGGGCGATGCCGCCGTGCTAACCTACTCGTAGCTTGCCCCGACGGGCTTAGACTGGAGCCAACCATGAGCGCGCACGCGCGACCCGCCCCCTTACTTGCGATGACGCTAGTCCTGCTTTTTGCCTCGGCGGCCCAGGCCCTCGCGCAGGAGGCTGCAACGAATGCGCGCCCCCAGGCGCAATCCTCGAAGCCTGCGGACCAGAAAGGCACGCCTCCCGCAGAAACCCCCAAGGAAGAATCATCCGTCACAGACCATACCATTCAAATCGGTGGCCAGACGATTCCTTACAAATCCGTCGCCTCCATGACCTTCATTCGTGATGATAAGGGCGAGCCCACCGCACTCATGTTTTCAACGGCGTACACGCGGAGCGATGTCACAGATCCCAGTCGGCGCCCGATTGCCTTCTTGTATAACGGCGGTCCAGGCTCATCCTCGGCATGGTTGCACATGGGTGCGTTCGGACCGCGCCGCGTGGTTACCGCAAATGCCCGTTCAACTCCTCCTCCACCCTACACTGTCGAGGACAACTCCCAGTGCTTGCTCGACAAAGCAGACTTGGTTTTTATCGATCCGGTCGGAACCGGCTATAGCCGTGCCGTTGGAAAGGCGCAGGACAAAGATTTCTGGGGTGTCGATTCCGATGTGCGGTCGATCGGCCAGTTCATCAACACATATATCAGCCGCAATAATCGCTGGAACTCACCGAAATATCTGATCGGTGAAAGCTATGGCACTTTTCGTTCCGCGGCTCTCGCGAATTATCTCCAGTCGGATGACGGAATCTACCTGAATGGAATTGTTCTCATGTCCACTGTCCTGGACTTGGACACGCTTTCCTTCAATCCGGGCGAGGACATCTCGTACATTTTATATTTGCCCAGTTATGCCTCGACTGCCTGGTATCACAAGGCGCTGAAGGATCCCCCTGCTGATCTCAGTGAATTTTTAAAGGAAGCCCGTCAATTTGCTTCCGGCGAATATGCGAGCGCCTTGATGAAAGGCTCCGGCCTCACCGACACGGAAAAAGCCGCGGTGGCAAAAAAACTCGCGACGTTCACGGGTCTCAGCGAAGACTACGTGATGAAGGCCAATCTCCGCGTAACTCTGTCCCAGTTTGACGCCGAACTCCAGCGAAGCCAGGGCTTGATCACGGGACGTCTCGATGCTCGATATTCGGGCGCGATGATTGACCGTCTCAGCGAGCACGCGGAAAATGATCCGTTGTTGTCTGCTACCATCGGGCCCTTTACCGCTGCGATCAATACCTACCTGCACGATGAACTGAAATTCTCTCAAGACAGGAAGTATGAATTGTTGAGCGGCCGACAGGAGGACCAATGGGACTGGAAGCATCGAAGCGGAGGCGGTTTTCCCGGCTCACCGAATGTCGAGCGCGATTTGGTGCAGGCACTCGTTGCGAACCCGCACCTCGAAGTGCAGGTCGAAAACGGCCTGTTTGATCTCGCCACTCCGTTTTACGCCACCGAATACACCATGGATCATCTCGACTTGCCCGCGAACCTCGTCAAGAACATCCACATGGAGTTTTACGACGCCGGCCACATGATGTATCTCGTAGACGAAAGTCTCGCCAAGCTCAAAGGCAACATCGCCACTTTCATCGACGCCGCCGCGAAGCACTAACCCGGACGCCGCCACTCTGATTTTAGGGCGCCCCGTCCTCGCGCAGTTTGCGGGTCTGGGATTTCCGAGAACTCGAATTCACGCGAAGCTGCTTACAAATAAAAGCAATGCTTACGCACGCCCGCACTTCGTAAAAGTTTTAGGCGGCTCAACCTTTGAGACATGGTTTTGAATTGGGGCATGAGTACAGTCTCTTGGGAACGGCGACGCAGTAGTAGCTGATGACCGGAAACTACCGCTCGACACGATCTCCGTGCTTTCGTAAGCCTGGCGGAAACGCTACGTCATAATAAGAGGCCGTTTCAAAAGAACTTTCAGCGTATGCTTGAACAAGAATGAGCGCGACACCTTACGTTCGCCGAGCGGCCGTTTTCCTCTTTGTGGCTGTGGTTTTGCTCGCCGCGTTGACACCGGGTGCACCTAGCCTTCCGCTCACAATCCTCGTCACTACGTGGTTTTTCATTGCAATTGCAATAAGTGTTCTTCTTCCCGGCATTGACAAGGGAAGTCCAAGCCGCAAGCGGTAGCGCTGCCTGCTTTCTCGCCAAGACCTCCTCCAGCGCAGTAACTCCTTGCAACTTCTAGCCGCCGTACGGCGGCATTGGTCCGGCTCAACACCACAATACTCGCGGGGCGAATTGCGTTCACACGCAACGTCACGCAACCCCCCTTGCTGGCGGAGAACTATATGTCAATCAAACGCAAATGGCTAAAGGCACTCTTGATGTCGATGATGGCGGGATCATCGTCTGTCGGTCCGATTGTTGGCCCGATGAATCCCAAGGAAATCGAGGAGATCTTGCATATCATGAACCAAACGAAGGTTGAATTCACGCTCCCTGACGAAAGCCAAAAGGGAGACGGCACGGAAGAGGAGGAGTACGTGCGGGCATACGAAAATAGGCTGTTTGAGTAGAGAGCGCTCCGCCAATCAATGCTTGCGGGTTGTGCAAGGTGGGTTTACCTCGGAGATCAGTTTCGCGCCGAAGGTCGCGGGCTTTCGTGCTTCGACAGACTGAACTGCAGAATGTCGGGAATTTGCTTGGAGGTTGCGCGATCTCGCGAGTTCGAAGCTGGAGAAATGATCTGCGCATTAGGGAGCGGACTCTTTGAGCCTTGCATTCCGCTTTTGCCGGCTTGTCGGTCGCGTGCATGGAAAAACCGAAACCCGCCGCACCAGCCGCCGCCCCCGCACTAACGAAATCACTGCGGCACGGCATTAGTCCGAGGCGTCTCCCGACGGATCACGATTGCGCGGTTTGGCCCCCGCGAATGTATTTGACAGGTCCGTCCATATCAGAACACGTGTGGCCCTGTCCGCAGCGTCACGCGCACGCCGCGCTCATAATTCAAGTCCGCGGTGCGCTGCCAATCGACGTCGTCCAAACGTGCTGAAGCCCGGGTCCCGTTCGGCAGTATGTACAAAAGGACGCTGCCGTCCACCCAGTAATCCGTAACAGGATAGATCGTCTCCGATCTCAACGCCAGTAGCGTGACGCGATCGGTCGGGAACCCCTGGGCTGTTTTGCTCACGGAAGTGCCGACCCGCACAGCTCGTACGGCAGGCTCTGCAGAAGGCATCGATGGGGGCAGGTAGCGCAGGGTCGAGTAGACGTGAGTCTGTGCTCGTGGCGCGCATGTACTGTCCTGCGGCTTAACGCAGGCTTGCGTCTGCGTCCTGGGGTATGGGTCCGCATCTCCGAAGTAGTGCCATTGCGACGAAGGCGATGACCATGATGAATCTGTCCTGAGTTGCGGTACCTCCACATCTTCCATCAGTGTCAGGGTGATCACTTCCTCGCTTTTCAGCGCCGGGCTCGGGCCGCGAGCCGGCAGCATCAACACCTTCCAGGGCCATAGCGGTGGAATCATCCACTCGGCCAAATCGCGTTTGGCGTGCCCGTGGCCGACGATGTCGCCCGGCTTATTCACATTCTGGGGCCTCGCCGCCACAATTTTCGCGTCAAGCTGCGCATCCGCGTCCGGCAGTCCTATTCGGTCAAACACGATTTTCATATATCCCTTGCCAAAGAAATGCCCTGGTTCCTTGGCTGCTTCGAGGTGCCCTGCAAGGTAGGAACCGCGCGGAAATACGGACCGGCCGAATTCTGTGAGCGAGTATAGGTGGCAGAGCACCGGATCGCCTACGTCCCGCGGTTTTGGTGGAGAAGTTCGGTTCATCCATGGAGCAGTGCAGCAGGGTTCCCGCAGGGACTAGAGTTGCCTGAGCTGTCACCGCTGGCTGCATGCATGTAAACAGTAAAACCAAAAACAGCAGGTTGCGCATATGCCTTCTCCCTGTTGGGGACTAGGCAGCTAGGGAACTTGGGCAGTGGCTGAGGAGCGAGGGGCACGGGCTGCCTGTCTCCCCGAATTTTACGCAGTGAGTGTACTCCCTTTCTTCCGCACGGGCAATTACATGAAACTCGTCGGTGGTGCGTCTGCAGGGAACCGAGAGCGCCCTGGTGCGATCGCTGGAGCGCGATTCGTTACTGATGGGGCGTGGGTGAGCGATCCGTTGGCTTGGTTCACAGATACGATGACCCTGAATAATACAACTCTACAAATCGGCAGGCAGGACAAATAAAGACCTGAACAGGCAACCCCGTTTTGACACTGATCGGGCTAGTTTGACGATTGTGTTTTTGATCAAGCGCAGAGGGAATTACGATCTCTGTCTTTATTTTCTCCATTCTGATTGTTGAGCACTTCGGACAGTTTTGCAATTCTTCCATGTATCACCTCCGCGGCCGGGTGGATCATAGCCAAAGCTTATGCGCACCATATTTACCGTGCCCCTGGAGACTTCACTTCTCTTGCGCTCTCCCGCCCCTGCTTAACGCAACTACCGAGAGGGAAGCGTATTTGTAGGATTTGCCGAGTGCGTGTAGTTGTTGAGGGCGCTGTTATTCGCCATTTACGCCGATACGGGTCTGCGAAGCTTGATCGTCATCCAGAACGGCAATAGCCATCTCCACAAAAGACAGGGCCAGCATCCTTCGATGGCATCTTCGGTGTGTTCCGAGGGATCTCGTGAGAATTGTTTCAACGTCCAGCAAACTAAGTAGTTCAGAATTCGTGGAGACGTCGAAGTTAGATTCCCGCTTCTCGGATTCCACTGCTTCCATTGGGATCATAGAGGATGTGTGTCCAGAAACGCTTCCGTAATCAGCCAATCAACTTAGAGTTTTTCACGTCAAAAATCGCATATTCCGCATCCGGCGTTGAAGACTTCAATTCACCGATCCGCTGTTGAGCCTGTATAAGATTGTCGGAACTGGCCACCCAAAGCTGATTACCGCCCTGAATTATTTCCAAAATGTCATAACCGTCAGACGGCATTGTGTCTCTCCGTTCTCAGGCTGGGTCTCGCTTATCTCGCGCGAATAGATCATCGAGCCATAAGTCTTTACAAGCATCCGAGCAAAACGCGACCGGTTTGGCGTTTAAATCCTGCGCAAAAAGTGCGGCTTCAAAGAAAACATCTTTGAGGCAGTGATTACAAAGCAGCATTCAGCTTTCCTCCGCTCCCCACATTGGCAGAGGACCAATATTGAATGCTGTCACATAACGCACACGTGATGCTGCCGGTAGGAATCGGCGCCACATTTCGCAACTGTGCGAAAGGGGACTGCATTGCTTCCATCTCGATGCCATGATGAGCACATGTTGCACAACAAAGCTAAGAAAGAACCCGACGAAGCGGCACGCGCCAGCATCTTGAAGGAAATGGCGAAGCCGCGCATGGCCAGATCAGCGAAAATGGCGGAAGTGAATCTGGATACTACGCGAACGCCAGAACAGCCAACAGCCGTCATGACCGGAACGGTCGACAAAATCATACCGCCTCCACGTCCAAGGCAATCGGAAACGGCACGAATTAAGGTTGACGGGGCCGACCACCGTCACCGACATCTCGATATTGAAAATACGCTAGTTGACGAACATGGAGATGATGTGAAGCTCAAAAAAGGCACGCACGTTGAGGTTACGGTCACGGAGTCCGAAACGTAAATTTCCAAATGAGGGAAGCTACGGACGTGGTGGTGAACACCTTATGAATTCTTTCTGGATTTCCTGCCAGCAGCTTGACGCGGTGCTCTCGAGTATCCGGCACACGCATGAGGATCGAACTCACGGTCACGCTGCGATGCGAAGTTCTGCATCGTTTCCTCCAGCGATCCGCCGAATGGCGGACCCCCAACATTGAATATCCAGTGGCATTCGGAGCAACCCCAGCGGCTAAAGAACCGGCCGTCGATCCGTACCATTCGCCGGGGCCATTCACCATTTTACATTGCCCCACGCTTTAAATGTGCGCTCTCGTACAGAGTGCATTTTGTAGTTCGTGCAGTCTCATTCAGCACAGTCGCACGACCCAACCAGAGCAGGGATTACATCTCGTGTATGGGCATGCAGGTCAAATATTCGGACTTTAAGTCCGAGGTCTCGCGGTACAACTTCACGTAGGCGTTCCAGGCGTCGCCCCGATGCGGAATCCTCTTCGGGTCAGGCGGGTTAATATGGTAGGTGAGCATTTTTGTGTCGGAGTACTTCATCGCGCCCTTCTTTTCGTCTTTGACAATCACGCGAGAGGCTATGATCCGGTTTCGTCGCCGTTCGTTCGATTATTGGAACCGCGCCGATTACGATACAATTATTGACATCGCTGATTACGCGGTGATACGTTTCGAGAAACACGTGCGCACGTAGTCGCGAAGCAGGCACGGAACCGGGGAGAAGGCGGGAGTCGATGGCTAAACCCAAAAGCACCAAGAATTTGTCCGACCGCCGAAGTTTCTTGCGGAACGCTGCCGTAGGGACGGCAGCGCTGCTTGCGCCCACCGAGGCTGTGCGGGCGCTCGGCGCGACGACGGTCCCTGGGGCGCCTGCCGAAGCTGATCCGCCATCGAGTAGTCACGCCGAAGTGCTCACCGAAGGTCCCTCCGGCTCGGATTTCATGATCGATTGCATCAAGTCTCTAGGCTTCGAGTACAGCTGTTCCGTTGCGGGTTCGAGCTACCGCGGCATTCATGAATCGTTGCTCAATTATGGCGGGAACAAGAACCCGGAGTTCATCACGTGCTTGCACGAGGAATGCGCGGTGGGAATGTGCCACGGCTACGCCAAGATCGAAGGCAAGCCGGTGGTCGTATTCACACACGGCACGGTGGGATTGCAACACGCATCGATGGCGCTCTACAACGCCTATTGCGACCGTGTGCCGATCTACATGGTGATCGGCAACGTGCTCGACGCCAATAAGCGCGACGCCGCCTATGGCGAATGGGCCCACAGCGTTCAAGACGCCGCGGCTATCGTACGCGACTTCACGAAGTGGGACGATACTCCGATATCGCTGCAGCATTTCGCGGAGTCGTCGGTGCGCGCTTACAAAATCGCGCTGACGCCGCCGGCGGGTCCGGTGGTTCTGGTCGCCGATAGCGAACTGCAGGAAAATCCGATTCCCGATCCTACCAAGCTGCGCATTCCGAAGCTGTCCATGCCCGCGCCTCCGCAGGGTGATTCGGGCGCGGTTGCGGAGGCGGCAAAGCTGCTGGTTCAAGCCGAGAATCCGGTGATCATTGTGGATCGCGCCGCGCGCACGCAGGCCGGCACGGATCGCCTGGTGGAGTTGGCCGAGGCGCTGCAGGCACCGGTGATCGACAAGGCGAGCCGGATGAATTTTCCGTCGCGCCATCCGCTGAACCAGACGGCACAGGCGAGCTCTCTGATTGCGAATGCGGACGTGGTAATCGGGCTTGAGGCGACGGACTTGTGGAGCAGTTTGAACGTCCTCCGCGACCAAGTGGAGCGCACGCACAAATCAGTTACCAGGCCGGACGTGAAAGTGATCAGCGTTACTTCCGGTGACCTTTACATCAAAGCAAATTATCAGGATTTTTACCGCTACACGCCCGTTGACATAGCGATGGCCGCCGACGCCGAAGCGACCATGCCGTCGCTCACCGAAGAAATCAAGCGGCAGACGACAAGCGATCGCAGAATCGCCTTCCAGGCACGCGGAGCGAAACTAGCTGCCAAACGAAAAGACGAACTCGCACAGATGCGCACGGATGCATCGTATGCGTGGGATGCCAGTCCGGTTAGCACGGCGCGCCTAGCCACCGAATTGTGGGCGCAGATCAAGGACGAAGACTGGTCGATGGTGTCCGACGTGCGGCACCTGAACATGTGGCCTCTGAAGCTTTGGGATTTTCAAAAGCATTACCAGTACATTGGAATTTCCGGCGGCGGCGGAGTTGGCTACAATGCGCCCGCCACGGCAGGAGCGGCTCTCGCGAATCGGAAATACGGCCGACTGTCGGTGAATATTCAGTGCGATGGTGACTTGTTGTTTGCTCCGAGCGTTCTTTGGACGTGCGCGCACCATCGCATCCCGATTCTGAACGTGATGTTCAATAATCGCGCCTATCACGAAGAACTGATGCACATTCAGCGCATGGCCAACCGGCACAACCGCGGGATTTCGGGCGATACGATCAAGGTGGGAACCGTGTTCGAGGATCCGTTTATCGATTTCTCGAAGATCGCGCAGGGCATGGGGATGTATGCCGAGGGGCCGATCGAGAATCCCGGCGATCTTGCTCCGGCGATTCGCCGCGCACTGGCCGTCGTCAAGCGCGGTGAGCCGGCGCTGATCGATGTGGTCACACAACCCCGGTAGGGCCGCATCGTAAATTCTGCCGATGATCCGGCGCCGCATTCGGGTGGGGTAAGACTCGACGTAACTCACCGGGGCGGACCGTCCACGCAAGTTGTAATCGCCGGCTTCTGCTACAGCTCAGAGCAAAATATTCCAGAACTTGTCTTCTCATAAACGGCGCGGCGCCGAAACGCAGAGTTTCTTCAGGGGCTAAAGCCCACTTTTCCCGGTTGGTTTCGACCCCTGAAAAACATTTATGAGATTGCGACTGGCTCAGAAATACTGTGTCGCGGAAATGAAATGATGGCATCTTGTGCGCGCCGCGGAAGGCGCTACCGCGATCCGAAAGATTGAAAGAACGCATCGACGACAGGAGCGTCGGTGGGATTGTAAGGAAAGGCCCCACCCTCAAAAACCGAGGATGGGGCGCCCGCAAAAGCAACCCCCCAGGCAAACGGCTTTAGGTAAATGTGAGTATTCACGCAGGGCTTCGAAATCACGCATACTTGATGCGGGACCGTGAACACAGGCCGCTTCTTGTACACCCATCCACAAAGTTAGTTGTTGCAAGGATGATTGAGTTCTCTGGTACTACGTGCCATGGTTGGAAAGGTTTCGAGTGGCAAGAACGACTTCAAACTTTCGCATTCAGGAAGGCGCGCCCGCTCCGCAAGGGGCCACTTGGGACGGAATTGGCGTGAATTTCACGCTTTTCTCGCCGAATGCCACGAAAGTCGAGCTCTGTCTGTTTGACGCCGCGGGTAAAAAAGAGCTCGAAAGAATTGAGCTCCCCGAGTACACGGATGAGGTTTGGCACGGATATCTTCCGGATGTGGGGCCGGGCGCCGTTTACGGCTACCGGGTGCACGGTCCTTATGAACCCGAGGCAGGGCATCGATTCAACCGGAACAAACTCCTTCTCGATCCCTATGCGAAAGCGCACGTGGGCGAATTGCGATGGGGACCGGAAATATTCGGCTACAAGCTTGAATCAGAAGACGACCTGACATTCGACAAACGCGACAGCGCTCCTCTGATGCCTAAGTGCCGCGTGATCGACTCTTCGTTCACGTGGTCGCGGGACCGCAAGCCCGGGGTGCCCTGGGACCGGACAATTATTTATGAAGCGCACGTGCGCGGTTTTACAAAGCTTCATCCGCTGGTGCCCGAAAACTTCCGCGGCACCTTTGCGGGACTGGCCCGGCAGGAAATCGTCGATTACATCAGGAGCCTGGGAGTTACAGCTCTTGAGTTGCTTCCGATTCATTCTTTCGTCACCGATGGATATCTGCTCGACAAAAAACTCACCAACTACTGGGGATATAACACGATCGGCTTCTTTGCCGCGGAACCGCGTTACTTTGCAACGGGATTGATTTCCGAATTCAAGCAGATGGTGGCTCATCTGCACGACGCGGGGCTGGAACTGATACTGGACGTGGTCTACAACCATACGGCGGAAGGCAATGAGCGCGGCCCGACGCTATCATTTAAGGGCATCGATAACGCTTCCTATTATCGCCTGATTCCGGACAATCCGCGGTATTACATCAATGACACGGGAACGGGAAACACGGTGAATTTGAGCCATCCACGCGTGTTGCAGATGGTGATGGACAGTTTGCGCTACTGGGCCACCGAAATGCACGTCGATGGCTTTCGGTTCGATCTAGCCACGATACTGGGAAGGGAGCCGTACGGTTTCGACCAGGGCGGCGGGTTTCTGGATAGTTGCCGCCAGGACCCCGTCCTTAACCAGGTGAAGTTGATTGCGGAGCCATGGGACTGCGGCCCGGGAGGTTATCAGGTTGGCTGGTTTTCGCCGGGCTGGGCCGAGTGGAACGATCGTTATCGCGATACGGTTCGGAGCTTCTGGAAAGGGGACGCCGGGCAGGTTCCCGACCTGGCCTCGCGCATGGCAGGCTCGGCGGATTTTTTCAACAAGCGCGGGCGTAAGCCGTGGGCGAGCATCAACTTTGTGACGGCTCACGATGGATTCACGCTGAACGATCTGGTTTCCTACAACGAAAAACATAACGAGACCAACGGGGAAAACAATCAGGACGGCAGTTCGAACAATCTTTCGTGGAACTGCGGGGTCGAAGGACCTACCACCGATCCTGAAATCACCAATTTGCGGGAACGGCAGAAGCGCAACATGCTGGCGACATTACTTCTGTCGCAGGGAACACCAATGATCCTGGCGGGTGATGAGTTTGGCCGGACCCAGAAGGGCAACAATAACGCCTACTGCCAAGATGACGAAATAAGCTGGCTGAACTGGGACGGCATAACTGATCAAGGGAAGACGCTTACGGATTTCACGCGCAAGCTTTCGATGCTTCGCCGGTCGTTCCCCATTCTTCGACGCAATCGGTTCCTGATGGCGGAGCGCAATGAGGAATTGGGCGTTAAGGACGTGACCTGGGTGGACGCATCTGGATCGGAGATGCAACAGGACTCCTGGAGGGACCCTAATCTGAAATGCATCGGCATGCTCATGGACGGACGAGCGCAGGTGAGCGGAATCAAGCGGCAAGCTTCGGACGTGACGTTGCTTCTCGTGCTGAGTTCAAATCACGAACCAGCCGAGTTCGTCATGCCGGCGTTTGCGGGGGGCGACCGGTGGCTCTGCCTGATCGATACAGATGACCCGGAACGCGCCGAAAGCCCCTTCTTCAAGACGGGAGACAAATGCAAGATATCGGCCCGGTCACTCCTGCTGTTCGCGGCCTTGACGCCGGGCGATCCCGGAAAAGCCGTGCGAAGAATTGCATTTGAATTGTCACGGACCACGCTGGTTCCTACCGGCGATTAGCTCCCGAGCTGGCCGTTATTCGCGTATTCCCCGAGTTTGAAACACACTCCCTACTACAGCGTCGTATCGACCAAATTACTGCCTTTTTGGGATACATGATTTCCGATCACTAATGCTAACCATATTGAGGAAGCCCTTTGGGTCTTTTACAGGAGAGAGCGCATGAAAGAATCCTCACCGGAAGCCACGGCTCATCCGGTTCTGTTCGTATCGTTCTCGACTCGATATTTTGTTACCGCGATTGTTCTCGCGGTCGGTTTCTCATGTGTTGTTTTACCTGCATTTGCTCGGCAAACGGGAGCAACTCCAGGCGTTCCCGTGAATATGGTTGTGAGCGTGGAGCCAAAGCACGGCGATGAGATACCGCCGATCACTCAGCAGGACCTGATGGTTTTCCAGGGGCATGATCGGAGGACCGTCACAGGTTGGGTTCCCGCAAAAGGAAACCACGCAGGGCTCGCATTAGCAGTTCTCATAGATGATAGCGCAGGGTTTAGCTTGGGCACCCAACTGAATGACATCCGGACCTTCATCGCAGAACAGGGTCCGACCACATTGGTCGCCGTCGGTTACATGCAGAACGGCACGGTCGCACTGGCCCAAAATTTCACGCTGGATCACATGGCCGCGGCGAAGTCGTTGCGGCTGTCGCAGGGCTTTTTCGGTGCGGAAGCCAGCCCCTACCTCTCGATATCGAACTTCATTAAGCGCTGGCCCACCAACGGAGCCATACCACGGCGCGAAATACTCGCGATCACCTCCGGTATCGACACGGTTTATATGGGGTTTTATCCTGACCCCTATGTGGATGCCGCCGCCGAGGACGCCGAGTGCGCAGGGGTCCCCGTCTACTCGATCTATACGCCCAGTGCGGGGCATTTTGGGCACAGCTACTACCGGACGTATTGGGGCCAGAATTATCTTTCTCAGCTTTCTGAAGAAACGGGTGGCGAGTCCTATTATTTTCTGGGGCCTCAGGCTTCCGTGGCGTTTGCGCCATATCTTAAACAGTTCAACCGCCAGCTTTTGAATCAGTTCCTGCTCAGTTTTCTGGCGAAAGCTGAAAAGAAAGCCGGAAGAGAGTCGGTCAAAGTGACCAGCGAAATTCATTCGGTCGATTTCGTTCACGCCGGGCAGGTGTGCGTTCCAGCCTCGCAGTAATACGGTTGGCAGTCTTTTCCGTTGATTCTCGTGCAGAAGCAGCAGCGCCAAATAGCGAGTAGGTTCGCAATCGAATTAAGGTTCGATGATCCGGTTGCGCACCGCGTAGCGAACAAGCTCCGTCACGTTGTGGACCTTCAACTTTCGCATAATATTGGCGCGGTGCGTTTCGGCCGTCTTGACACTCAGGTCCAGCGCCGAGGCCACCTCTTTGCTGCTTCTTCCTTCGGAAAGCAGTTGAAGAATTTCGCGCTCGCGAGAAGAAAGCCGATCTTCCTCGGGTTCCGCGTTCGCGATTGCCGAATTTCCCTTGCTGAAGTTGCTCAGAACCGCCTCGGTCGCCAGGGGCGTAAAGAAGGGCTTGCGCTTTGAGAGCGCCTCAATGGCGATGAGCAGGTCCCGATCCGAATCGGATTTGACAACGTAACCGCGCGCGCCGGCTTCGATCACTTCCCGCACCAAGCGGTCGGAATAGTGCGCCGACAGCATCAGCACTTCCGTTCCACGGGAGACTTTCCGGATCCGTCGCGCGGTCTCGATCCCGTTCAATTCGGGCATGGTGATATCGAGAACGGCAATTTCGGGCCTGAACTTCTTGGCCAGTTCAACGGCTTCCCGGCCAGTGCGTGCCTCCGCGCAAACGACCCAGCCCTCGCGGCTTTCCACCAGCGATTTGAGACCGCGCCGCATGAGGTCGTGATCGTCAGCGATCAAAATCCGCATTGTCGCCATGGTACGCCTTTCGCAAACGGGCACTCTACCTTCTTCGTCACGCTGGTGTCGGTGTGATATCGCACACTCCCGCCAAAAAATACCGGCATGCAGCCAGGCGATGGAGGGGAATACTCATAGGCTATGGGGTGCTAGTATGCTGTCCTCGCAAATAATTGAGAAAAGTGCATCGTCCTCAGGGGCTAAAGCCCACTTATTCTGCGGGCTTTATGCCAGGGCTGAAGCCCTGCCCCCTTACGAGAAACGCAAGGAACTTCTGGGACACAATACCAGGACCCAGGGACTACAAAATTGAGTCCCTTTTACTATCGGGTTCGGGACCGCTTGCGGCGACGATAACACCGGGAGTATACAATGTTAATCGGATTGATTGTCGGCGCCGCGGTTCTTATGGGAGTTGCCTGGTCTTGTTTGCGAACGCCCGATTATTAGAACTTGTCTCCTATATGGCGGCCCGGAACGAAGAGTTTCTTCAGGGCTAAAACCTCCTGTCCTTGACAACGCACGAGAGTGAGGCACCGGTCGCGCAAAGTGCACCGGGAGAGGAAGGCGCTACGCGCCGGCATTTATGCCGCAGCTGAAGCCGCGACCCCCTGAGAAGAGTTCCCTGAAAAGCGTTCGTCGCATGGCTTATGGCCTGTAGTCCGCTGGTGACAGGGCCGATCAGTCACGCAGTTGGATAGGCGTCTCTCGCCAGTTGTGTTTTCGTGCTGCCATGCCCATTTTTTGAACAAGCTTCCGAAACGTCTCGTCCGATCAGCGCGCGCGAAACCCGGCACGGTTTGATCCGTTCCGTTCACAACTCTGATTTTTTCATTTTTCAGCGATAAGTGAGGGGAGCTTTCGAATAGAATTTCTGTTGAAACTTGTGAGCCGCAAAATCATCAGATACAAAGCCCGATGAGCGCTGCCGCGGAAGCTCTCCCGATCACCGACGAAGTATGGCACCCGGAAGCGAACCCCTGGCTGATTGCTGTGGTTGTGTCGATGGCGGCGTTCATGGAGGTTCTCGACACCGCCATCGCCAACGTCGCTCTGCCTCACATCGCCGGCAATCTCGGCGCGAGCAATGAGGAGAGTACCTGGGTGCTCACGTCCTATCTTGTCGCGAATGCGATCGTTTTGCCGATCAGCGGCTGGTTTGTGACCCTTTTCGGACGCAAACGCTTCTTCATGATCTGCATCGGCATTTTCACCGTCAGCTCGCTGCTTTGCGGCATCGCCCCGAATCTTGGGTTGCTATTGCTTTTCCGCATTTTCCAGGGGGCGGGCGGAGGCGGACTGCAACCGATGGTGCAAGCAATTCTCGCGGATACCTTTCCGCCGGAAAAGCGCGGATTGGCGTTCTCGCTTTATGGAATCACCGCCGTGTGCGCTCCGGCGATCGGGCCGACACTCGGCGGCTGGATAACGGATACATACACATGGCGCTGGATTTTTCTAATCAACCTTCCCGTGGGCCTGCTCGCACTGGCGTTGGTCTACCGTTTGGTGCAAGATCCCCCGTATTTGGTTCGCGCGAAAAGGGGCAACATCAAGCTGGACTACATTGGCTTTTCTTTGCTCGCGCTGGGGGTGGGCGCGCTTCAGATTATGCTCGACAAAGGGCAGGAAGACGACTGGCTCGGGTCTTATTTTATTCGAACACTCGCGGTCATCGCGGTGATTTGCCTGGTTTCGCTGGTGATTTATGAATGGTTCCAAGAGCATCCGATCGTCGACGTTCGCCTTTTCAAAAACGGTAATTTTGCCACCGCGAATATGATGATGTTTATGGTGGGCGCGATGTCGTTCGCCACAACCGTTCTGATGCCGCAATTCCTGCAAACTGTTATCGGCTACACGGCCCAATCCGCGGGCATGGTGCTTTCCGCGGCAGCCGTGATACTGCTGATCGAGCTGCCTCTCGTCGGACGGCTGACCGGTACATTTCAGTTGCGATACTTGATTGCATTCGGCTGGATCGCTCTGTCGGTGGGCATGTATGTATCCGTCCGGAATCTGGACCAGCAGATCAGTTTCGGCGGCGCTACGTGGCTGCGGATCCTGCAGTACGTTCCGATGGGATTCGTGTTCGTGCCGGCCACGACGGCGGCTTACGTGGGCATTCAGAGAGAAAAGAGCAATGCCGTCGCGGGCTTGGTAAATTTCACGCGCAACATGGGATCAAGCGTGGGAACTTCGATTGTCACCACTTTGATCGCGCGGCGCTCCCAGTTTCATGAAAGCGTTCTGTCGGAACGGGTCACATCGGGGAATCCACTCTTTAGAAACGCATTAAACGGGTTGAGCGCGCAACTATCGCATGCCGGGCTGAGCCTTCACGAGGCGCAACGGCAGGCGTATGCGAGGTTGTACGCCACGCTGCAATCACAGGCCACCACGATGTCTTACGTCGACACGTATTGGATTCTGACGGTGGTTGCGTGCCTGATGTTTCTGCTTTCGTTCACGCTGAAGAAGAACAATCCGAATCCCGCGGAAAAGCCCGCGCTGGAATAGCGATCAGCCGAGTTCGATTTCGATCTGCTCAATCTACTACATCCTTACTGGAATTGGCTGCTATCGGTAAACTGCGCTGACGCCCGGGACGAAATACCACGCTAGCCCCGGTTTCGGCACCAACGAAACGATTGCCGGGGTATACTTCCGGGGAACGCACGGTTTCGCAAAACTGTAAGTGAAAGAGCGCCATTTTCGGGATTCGCTCCGTGGATTCCGCGAAAGAGAATCGTGTCCCGAATCGAGCAACGAGGTGAAGTTGTGGAGACATTGCAGGCCGTGCGTGCATCGGCGTCAGCGCGTCTTGACCGGCTACCGATCGTGTCGTTTCACAGACAAATCATGTGGCGGCTGGCGTTCATTTTTTTCTTCGAGCTGGGCTCGATCAACACGTTTTCCTTTGCAGCGCCGGCGATTGTGAAATTCTGGAATCTCTCGATTTCGACGATCAGCTTCATCGTTTCCGCCACGTTTGTGGGCATGTTCGTCGGCGCAACGAGCGGCGGCTGGTTCTCCGATCGAGTCGGGCGGAAAAAAGCGCTTACCATCACAACGGTCTGGTTCGCGAGCTTTTCTCTCTTGAATGCCCTCGTGCAGGGGCCGGTCGGGCTGTTTCTGACGCGGCTTCTCACCGGTGTAGGACTCTCCGCGATGACGGTCGTTGGCATCACGTACGTCAGCGAAATGTTTCCGGCGAAGCTGCGGGGCTCGTACCAGGGCTGGATCATGACCGTCGGGCTGATCGGCATTCCTGCGACAGCTTACGTTGCGCGGTTCACGATTCCTCTAGCTTCCTGGGGCTGGCGGCTGGTGTTTGTCTGGGGAGGCCTCGGGCTTTTGTTTCCTCTTTTTGCCGGCGTGCTGGAGGAATCCCCGCGTTGGTACGAGAATCAGGGACGAACGGCGGAAGCGGACGAGGTACTTGATCGCCTTGAAGCGCGCGCCCAAAAAGACGTCGGGACATTGCCTCCGGTTCCGGACTTGGTCCCGGCGCCGCGGCGCCGCGGCCGCTATCTGGAACTCTTCGCACCGGCTTATCTGCCGCGCACCGCGATGCTGTTGCTCACGTGGATCTCGCAAACGCTGGGCTTCTACGGCTTCATGGCGTGGGTTCCGACGCTGCTTGCGGCTCACGGTTTCTCACTCGTTCATTCACTTGCGTGGTCATCCGCGATTTCGCTGGGAGCGGTTCCCGGCGCCCTGATCGCCGCGCTGATTGCCGATCGATGGGACCGCAAATGGTCGATCACGGTCGTTTCGCTGATGATCGCTTTCTGCGGCTTAATGTACGGGCTTACCTTCAACGTCACTGCCATCATCGTTTTTGGATTTCTGGTCGCGATGCTGATTCAGACGTTCGCGCCGCTTTTGTATTCTTATACTGCGGAGTGCTATCCCACCGAGATTCGCAATTCGGGCACGGGCCTCACGTACGGCGTCGGCCGCCTCGCGAACGGCTTTGGACCGCTTCTCATCGCGTTCTTGTTCACTCGATATGGATATGCGAGCGTGTTCGTCTACATCGCGGCTTGCTGGCTGGTGGCCGCAATCACCGTCAGCGTGTTCGGACCGCGCACGAAGGGACAAATACTTACCTAGAGGTTTTGTAGAGAAAAGGCCCCACCCTCAAAAACCGAGGATGGGGCACCCGCAAAAGCAACCCCGGGATCAAATTCCTAACGAGCCAATAGACAAACAACGATCGATGTTGGAATATGATCAAATTACTGGAAACGAAAAACCGAGGCTTGTTCCAACCGTCGGGAAAAGTAGAATTTGCGGTGCCGTCTGTCAGGGCGATTGTGTTCTTCAGGCTTTCTGTCGCTGACAACAATTGCAATGGCAATGCCGCGGGAAAAGTGCGCAATATTCAGCGCGGAGGCTGGATGTCGAATTCGGAATATGACGTGATCGTGCTCGGCGGGGGCAATGCGGCAATGTGCGCGGCGATTGCCGCCCGGCACCTTGTTCCGCGGGTGCTGGTTCTGGAGCGGGCGCCGGAGCACATGCGCGGCGGCAACACCCGGCACACGCGCAACATTCGCTGCTCTCATTTGGCCGCTGACCAGTTTTTCTCCGGGCCCTACACCGAACAGGAACTTCTGCAGGATTTGATCGGCGTCACCGGCGGCCCCGCCAATATGGATCTCGCGAAGTTCGCGATCCGCCAGTCGAGCAAACTTCCGCAATGGATGAGCGAACACGGCGTGAACTGGCAGCAGCCTCTCGCGGGCACGCTTCACCTCGGGCGGACCAACCGCTGGTTTCTCGGGGGAGGGAAGGCGCTCCTCAATACGTACTACCGCACCGGCAGCCGCATGGGAATCGATATCCGATACGACGCTTTCGTCGACGACCTCATCATCGAGAATGGACGCTTTGAAGCTGTTTCGCTGAAGAAGGCCGGGCCGGCGGAACTCGTGCGGGGGCGCGCCGTCGTGGTCGCGACCGGTGGATATGAAGCGAACATCGAATGGCTCAAGCGGCATTGGGGCGCGGCGGCGGATAATTTTCTTATTCGTGGGACACCCTACAACGATGGCACGGTCCTGGCGGCTCTCCTGAAGCGAGGGGCGAAAGCGATTGGAGATCCGAAGGGATTCCACGCGATCGCTATCGACGCGCGCTCTCCAAAATTCGACGGGGGGATCGTGACGCGTCTCGATGCGATTCCGTTCGGCATTGTTGTCAACAAGCAGGCCCGCCGCTTCTATGATGAAGGCGAGGACATCTGGCCGAAGCGCTACGCGATCTGGGGAGGATTAATTGCAGGGCAGCCTGACCAGTTGGTGTACTGCATCGTGGACGCGAAGACGATCAACCGTTTTCTCCCTCCTATGTTCAAACCGTATCAGGCTGATTCGCTCGAAGCGCTTGCGGAGCTTTTGAAACTTGATCCGCAAGTGTTTCTTCAGACGATGGGGGATTACAATCGCGCGGCGGCAGGGAATACCGAACTGCAAATGCAAACGCTCGACGCCAACAGCACGAAGGGTCTGACGCCTCCGAAAAGCCACTGGGCGCTGCCCGTTGACCGGCCTCCGTTCTACGGGCTTCCGCTGCGTCCCGGAATCACGTTCACCTACATGGGAGTGGAAATCGATGAAACCGGACGTGTCCTCGAGCAGAACGGCAAGCCGTTTGAAAACATATATGCGGCGGGAGAGATTATGTCCGGAAATATTCTGACGAAGGGTTATCTGGGCGGCTTTGGGCTCACGATCGGTTCGGTATTCGGTGAACTAGGAGGAAGGATGGCGGCGACGAATGGCCGAGCTTAATCTTTTCGAAGAAGCGAACCGGCAACTGATCATTTGCAATGCGTGCCGCTATTGCGAGGGCTTCTGCCCTGTATTTCGCGCCATCGAAACGCGGCGGGATTTCGCGCAAGGCGATGTGCTGTATCTCGCGAACTTGTGCCATGATTGCCGCGCCTGCTACTACTCCTGCATGTTTACGCCGCCTCACGAATTTGCCGTGAATATTCCGCAGATTCTTTCGGAAGCGCGAATTTCCAGTTATCAGCGCTGGAGCTGGCCGGCATTGCTCGGACGCGCATTCAAGAATCGCGGGGTCACGGTATTTTTGGCGCTTGCCGTCGTGGCGGCCGTCGCGGTGGCTGCGCTCGTGCTAATTCCCTCGGATCGTTTGTTCGCCGCGCACCTGGGTCCTGGCGCGTTCTATGACGTTGTTCCTTACCTAGCGATGGTGATTCCGGCGATTGTGTTGTTTTTTTACGGGATTTTTCTGTGGATTCAAGGGAGCGTTCGCTCGTGGTCGGAAACCGGTGGCACGCCACCGGGAACGGAGGGAGTTAAGGCAGTGTTTCGGGCTATCGGCGCCGCTTTCGGAGCCCGATACCTTAAGGGCGGAGGACCTGGATGTTACTATCCCGGGGAAAACCCGTCCGGTATACGGCGCGTGTATCACAACCTTGTCGTATGGGGATTTCTGTTCGATTTTGCTTCGACCACGCTAGCGTTTATTTATCAGGACTTCCTGCATCTGATTCCGCCTTATTCAGTGACAAGCGCGCCTGTTGTGTTCGGCACGGTTGGCGGAGTCGCGCTGGTGATCGGAACCATCGGCTTGATTTCGATCAAGCTGAGAAGCGACCGTACACCAGCGGGCGAGGGAGCGTATGGAATGGATTATGTGTTTCTGGTGATTTTGTGCCTTACGGCCCTATCAGGGCTCTTGCTACTTTCGCTCCGCACAACGCCAGCGCTGGGAAGCTTGCTGGTACTGCACCTGGCGCTGGTCGCGGCGTTATTTGCTACTGCACCCTATGGAAAATTCGTCCACGCCGTATATCGCACCGAGGCTTTGGTCCGGTATTACGCGGAGCAGGGAAGCCAACCTGCCACCCACGACTGAGTTGCTGCTTCGAGCGATTCCGCATCATCTGGTTACAATTCCAACATTTACCGCACGGGGCTAGTGCTGAGCGACCAATCCGGCCGCGAGGGCGGTACCAACGAAGAGCGGACAAACGTAAGAGTCCATACCAATATTGAGACGCCGAGGCTTCTCTTTCGTTTGATATCTGGCAGACGGTGCAAATACCAAATCGATGCGCAGCTTGCGAACCAGAGAATTGTGCCAACAGAGACGATAACTCCCGGTTTTGCTGTCAGCAGGCCAACGCCGATACCCAACCAAGGAGAAAGTGCTGGTATTAAGGTGATCGCGATGTTTTTAAGTGATGGCTTATTTGCGGACACTCCGAGATTCTACACATATAACCAAATCGGCATGAAGAACCTCGGAGAATGCGTAATTGCGGTTGGCCACTTAAGCAGAAGTTAACCTGACGGCTGCTTGGCGAATGCGTTTGCCTGCTATCGGTAACTTTGTTAAAGTTAAAGGCGATGCCAAACATCGTTAGAGAAGTAGGGGAAACTTTTGTAACTCTGTTCAAGGGCTTCAGCGTCACGCTGAAGACCATGTTCGGCAAGACCACCACGGAAAGCTATCCGGACGTTCCGGCCAGCGTTCAGCCACGGTATCGGGGCATCCACGTGCTGCAACGGGATGAAAACGGTTTCGAGAAGTGCGTTGGCTGCTTTCTTTGCGCGGCCGCTTGTCCCGCAAACTGCATTTATATCGAAGCGGCGGAAAATACCGACGCGCAACGCATCTCCGCGGGTGAACGTTACGCAAAGGTTTATAACATCGATTATTCGCGCTGCATTTTCTGCGGCTATTGCGTCGAGGCTTGCCCGACGGATGCCATCACTCACGGCCACAGCATCGAACTGGCACCTTACGACATCAACGCCCTGAGTTACCGCAAAGAACAACTGCTCGAACCGTGGCCTGCTCGCGTCACGCCATCCTAGATATTTTCCTTGTGCCTGACTATCTTCTCTCGTTTAGCGCCGTAACCATCGGCTCGTTCTTCCCGGTAACTCCGTTTTCCTTTCGTGCGAGCTGCGCGATTGCCATTAGCTTGGCTTTCAGAACAGGCCGTGGCGATGGCGCGGGTATCCGAGAGGAGGAACGTTGATCCGGCTGCGTCCGCACCCGCATCTCTACGAGATCAATACATGGACTTGGCTCGAGGGTCTTTCCGAGCGAAACAACCGGTTGATCAAGCTTGCTGATGTTCCCGGCGCGGAATGGGACTCGTTCGCCAGGCAGGGTTTTGACATTATCTGGCTGATGGGCGTCTGGCAGCGGAGCCCGGAATCCAAATTGATCGCTCTATCCGATCCGCAAAATTATCCTCTTTACGACCGCGCGCTGCCTGGGTGGAAACCGACCGACGTGGTCGGCTCACCATACGCGGTTGCGCAGTACGCGCCCGATCCCCGCATCGGCACGTGGGACGATCTCGACCGCGTGCGCGAGCGACTTCGCGCGCGCGGGATGAGCCTGTTTCTGGATTTTGTGGGAAACCATACGGCTCTCGATCACCCTTGGACGCGCGAGCATTCGGAGTTCTACGTCCAAGGCTTGCAGAAAGATTTCGAACGCGATCCGTCGGTGTTTTATCGCGTGCAATCGGCCGGCGGACCCGTCTTTATTGCCCTTGGCAGGGATCCATATTTCCCTCCGTGGAAAGATGTCGGGCAGTTGAACCATTTTCAGCCCGGGATGCGCGCCGCTCAGTTGGCGGATTTGCAAACCATTGCCGAGCACTGTGACGGAGTCCGGTGCGACATGGCGATGCTTCATCTCAGTGACATTTTTGCGCGGATATGGGCTCCGTTTTTGAATGGCCTCGAGCCTCCCGTGAGAGAGTTTTGGACCGAAGCTCACGCGCGCGTTCCGGATCTGATTTTGCTTGCCGAGGCTTACTGGGGGACGGAATCGCGGCTGCTGGATCTCGGTTTTTCTTTCACCTACGACAAGGAATTGTACGATGCGGTTCGGGACGAAAACCCATCCGGAGTCCGAGATCGACTCGCGGGCGACGCGGAGTATCAGAATCATTTCGCGCGATTCCTGGAAAATCACGATGAAGGCCGATGCGCAGCGATTTTTGGGCCTGAACGCCGCAACGTGGCGGCAACGCTGATGGGCACGGTTCCGGGAATGCGCTTTTACCATCAAGGAGAATTCGAAGGACGCAAAATTCACCTTCCGATTACCCTGCGCGCAGCCGCGGCAGAACCGCCGGACCCGGCAACAGCGGAGTTCTTCAACGAGATCCTGCAAATTACAAAGGACGAGGTTTTTCATCAAGGGAAATGGAGCCTGCTGGCGGTTACCAACGACAATGAACCGACGTCCGAGAATCTAATTGCTTATGAATGGAGATCGGCCAAGGCGTGGAAAGTGATCGTTGCAAATGTGACCGGGGAAATCGCCCAGGGGAGAGTCCAATTCGGCGACCGGATACTGCCTGATAAATCGTACATACTTTATGACGAGTTGAACCAGGAGCCCTATCCTCGGAGCGGCAAAGAACTGCGCGAGTTGGGCCTTTTCGTTCGCAGGGATCGATTCGGGGCGCATTTATTCGATGTGACATTCGCTTGACTCTCGCTTTGCGCCCGGATTGA
>Ga0182024_10005335_pt1 | contig 28901 bp, 27 predicted proteins | sample P32metaG_FD_120480 | JGI IMG/M metagenome (GOLD analysis project Ga0182024, IMG submission 120480) | Permafrost microbial communities from Stordalen Mire, Sweden - P3-2 metaG (Illumina Assembly) | ecosystem: Environmental > Terrestrial > Soil > Wetlands > Permafrost | place: Sweden: Stordalen...
ATCCGTGATTTCAAGCGGCACTCGCTAAAGAAGTTTTCCACACGCGCTCGATGGCCCCGCGATACATTCACCGTTGGCCGGTTCGTAATACGCGTTGTGGGTCTGGCACATCAGGTAGCGGCCTTCTTCGGCGAAGAATTGATTGTCGACCCAGTCCATCGCCATCGGGACATGTCGGCAGCGGTTGACGTAGGCATGGAGATGCCCGCGGAAATTGATCACGAAGCATTCCTCGTCGGCGCCGCGCACCGGCATCAGGAATTTCATCGATTCACCGCGCTTTACGTCCGTGGCCCGCCCAACGAGATAGCGGACGCCCTTTGACGTGGGCTCGCTGCTATCTTTGCGCGGCGGATTGCGCCGTCTCAACGAGGCGCCGCGGTCGTGTTTTTCAGCCATCTGATTAATTTGATCTGGCCCTGAACGACATCACCAACCTCAGCTGAAAACGCATTAAGGCGACTGCGCCATCCAGCCGAGATCCCGGGCTGCCGTTTTGACATCATCTATGAACTGATCGAACTTCTGCAATTCCACCAGGACGACTCGGAAATTCGCAACCGGCACAAACTTCGCTAAGATATTCTGACACATCACAACCGTCCTGTGCTCGTTGGTCATCTGCACTGGAACCACAATCAGCAGCTTGTTTTCGAAATGGTGACAAATTAAATCCAAGAGTGCTCCGCGAATTTGTTTATCCGTTCGACTTTCGATTTCCACAGCTATACGTCCAGCGATCGTGCCGTCGATCCTTGCGCGCGCGGCTCCGACGCCGTAATCGATTCCTGCCTCGGATAACTCACTGTAGTCGGCGCCAAACGCTTGGCGGAGAAGGCCTTTCATCACACCGTCCCAACTGGTTCGAGATGCCATTGGTTCCTTTCCCGCTATAGGTCAGGGTTCTTGTGCGCTCCGCCACCAGAGTCTTTCGTGTCGATACCCGCGTTGTCCAGCCGCACACGCACGCTCTTCTCTGATTCTGTTTCTTTATGGCCTTGCTGCATTTCGGCAAAGCCCTTAGCATCGAATGCGCAGGTCGTGCCGCATTCAAGGCGGTGGCGAACCTCGCGAAGGAGCACGCGCATTGCCGACGGACAAACCGAAGATTCGGCGGGTCGAGGCCTTTCCCGTTGACCAGGACGGCCAGACCTATATCTGCCTGCGCGATCCCACCGGCGCCGCGCCGACCCCGATTCTGATTGGAATGGGCGCGTACTTCCTGGTGACATTGTTCGACGGCACCTACTCGAAAATCGATCTTCAGGCGGCCTTCACCAAGCGCTTCGGCGACCTGCTGCCGAGCGAGCATCTGGATGGGCTGATCAATGCGCTCGATGAGGGTTTCTTCCTCGATTCGCCGGCGTATGCTGCGCGGATGGACGAATTGCGTGACGAATTCGCACGCAATCCGCAACGCCGGGCCGCGCTAGCCGGCCTGTGTTACGAGCAGGAGCCGGCCAAGCTGCGGCGGGAGATCGAAGCGTTTTTCCATGCACCGGGAGGACCTGGGCAAATTCCGCAGCCAACCAGCGACGGGGCCGCGCTGAGTGGCCTCATCGCGCCGCATATCGATCCGCGCCGGGGCGGTCCGGCCTACGCGCACGCATACGGCGAGTTGCTTACGCGCGAGCGGCCCGACCTCGTGATAATTCTGGGCACATCGCATTACGGCACCGGTCCGCAGTTGTTCAGCGCCACGCGCAAGGACTACATGACGCCGCTCGGCGCGGTCGCGACCGATCGAGAATTCGTCGATCGCATTGCAGCGCGTTATCGCGAAGGCGACCTCTTCGCCGACGAGCTGCTCCATCGCAATGAACACTCGATCGAGTTCCAGACGTTGTTCCTAGCGTGGGCGCTCGGCACCGCCGGCTACAAGGTGGTGCCGATTCTGGTTGGCTCCTTCCACCAGATGGTAGCCAGTAATGCGATGCCCAATTCAGACCCGCGCGTGGGCGGTTTCATTGACGCGTTGCGGGCCGAAATCGCGGCCGAGAAGCGGCGCGTGCTAATCGTCGCGGGGGTCGATTTCGCGCACGTCGGCAAGAAGTTCGGCGATTCTTTCAGCGCCGACGATAAGATCGCGGAGTGGGTCAAGACCGAGGATCTCGCCTTGATCGAGGTCATCGAGCGCGGCGATCCGGACGGCTTCTTCAACGAGATTGCCAAAGACCAGGACCAGCGCAAAATCTGCGGACTATCCCCGATGTATACGCAGCTCGAACTATTGCGCGACCATCGCGCGCGGCTGCTGATGCACGATATCGCGATGGAGCCGCAGACCGAGTCCGCGGTCTCCTTCGCCAGCCTCGCGATCGATTAGCAATGTATTCAGCAGTCGATTCGACAGACCCAGGCGATAGAGCCGGAAACGTTCGCTCCGTGCTGCAAGTGCCCGTCCCGAGGGTGCTACGTTGCTTGATGCGCCTTGAGGAAGTCGCGGACTCGGGCTACGGCGGCGGTCACGACGTCGGGGGTCTTCCAACTCTCGACTAGCTCCGCCTCTGGCGCGAGCGTCGCAATCTCGCGCGAGATAGGCGCAGGATGATAGAGGTCGTCGCCCGCCAGCACAATCAGCGGCTTGGTGCACGAGCGGACGAAATCGCGCGTCACTGAAAAAACGAAATCGCCTCCGTACATGCGCTCGCGAAAGCTGGTAAGCGCAGCATCGGTCAGGCTCGTATTATCGCGCTGCAAAGACTTGGCCCAACCGTCGAACATCTCACGAAAAGCCTCGCGATTTTCGTGTAATCCGATTGGATTCTGCAGCACCGCGGCACTGACCCGGTCGGGCGCCTCCTTGATCAGGCTCAGGCAATACGATGAGCCGATACATCCGCCCATCGTATGGCAGCGCGTGATGCCAAGATGATCGAGCAGTGCGATATGGTCGCTGGTATATGTATGCCATCCGTCGTCGGCACTGACCGGACCGTGTGAGTGGCCGGCGTTGCGCTGATCCATCGCGATTACCCGGAAATCTGCGGCGAACTCTTTAGTCGGATCGAACTGGCTCTTATGCCAGAACTCGATACTCGAGCGCATCCCGCCGGGTGCAAACAGCAACAACGGGTAGCCGGACCCAAACTCCTCGTAATAGAGCGAAGTGCCTGCACGTTCGAAAATTGGCATGACGATTACCTCCGTATCAGCATGGCGCCGGCAATTGGCACCAGGAGAACATGAGCGTTCACGTAGGAGATAAACGGTAAATCCATTCGCATGCAAGCGTCGCGCGAATACGGCGCAATTCGCACGGCCATTACCGGCGGCATCGCGACAACATCGCGTCAAACTATTGGCGCCAGTTATTCAGGGTTCTACCTACTTCTTAGCGTGATTGGATGCGCAAATGGGCATCGGTGCTCGGCACACATCTTGGATTGTAAATGCTTTGATGCGGGCTGTCGAAAACTACTTTCGAGTGGGGATGCGGGCGTGTGGGAGTGCGGGGCATGAGATCGCGTCGGGGGGATTCCGCCTCCCGGCGATCGAGTGGCTAGCGCCCCTTGGGCAAGCCGAGCACGCGCTCGGCAATAATGTTGCGCTGAATCTCGGAGGTGCCGCCTTCAATAGTATTGGCCCGCGATCGCAGGAAATGATGTTGCCAACGGCCGCTTTGCACCGCATACGGTGAACCCTTGACTAATTGGCTCGCGGGACCTTCGATTTCCATCACAAATTCCTGCATCCGCTGGTTCAGCTCGGACCATGCAAGCTTCGAAATCGATCCCTCGGGGCCCGGATTGCCGCCCCTGAGGATTTGCGAGAATGCCCGGTAGGAGGTAAAGCGCAGCATTTCGAGTTCGACATAAAACTGGGCGAGGCGCTGGCGGATGGCCGGATCGCTGGTTGCGGGCGAGCCGTTGCGCGTGGTCGATCGGACGAGGTCCAGGATCTCGTCGAAGACGATACGGTAACGCATCACGCTCGCGAGCGCCGTGGTGCCGCGCTCGTTCATCAGCGTGGTCGTGGCGACGCGCCAACCCTCGTTGAGTCCGCCGAGCAAATTCTGGCGCGGTACGTGAACGTCCTCGAAGAACATCTCATTGAACTCGGATTCCCCGGTCATTTGGCGCAGCGGCCGCACCGTGATACCCGGGCTTTTCATATCGACCAGCAGGTAGCTGAGGCCGCGATGTTTGGGCGCGTCGGGATCGGTCCGCACCACCAACATGCACCAATCGGCAACGTGGCCGAGTGTGGTCCAGACCTTCTGTCCATTGACGACAAATTCATCGCCCTGGAGTTCGGCGCGGGTCCGCGCTGCGGCCAGGTCGGAACCCGAGTTGGGCTCGGAAAAGCCCTGACACCAGATCTCCTCGCAGCTCAGGATTTTGCGCAGATAGCGTTTCTTCTGCTCGTCGGTGCCATAAGTGATGATCGTCGGAGCGGCCATCGTCAGGCCGAGCACGTTGAGCGGCGCTGGTGCGCGCACGCGCGCGACTTCCTGGTTGAAGATTGCCATCTCAATCTGCGACGCGCCTTGGCCGCCAAACTCCTTGGGCCACGACATGCCGAGGAAACCGCCCTCGTACAAACGCCGCTGCCAGTCGCGCATGAACTCGAGCATGCTCATGCCTTCGGGCCGAAAACCGGCCTTGCCCCACCCGGGCGGCAGATTCTCGCCCAGGAACTTCTGCACCTTGACGCGAAACTGCTCCTGTTCGGGGGTAAAGCTCAGGTCCATCGATTATCTCCGATACGGTGGATTTATTTCCTTGCGGGTTGGGCCAGCCGCGCGCTAATCGGACTGCGTGAATCAACTCTATTGATTGGCGCAGTGAATTCAACCGAACGGTTTATGCGAGCGTGTTCATCAAGCGAATCAGTTCGGCGCGGCCCCATTCGACCTCGAAGCGATGACGGTTGGCCATCTTCTGCAGTTGGTCATGAACGGGGCCGGCCGCGGGTGCCAGCGCAATCGCCTCCTCGACCTTCCGCGCGACCCATTCCTCACCGTGAATCAGCAATTTCAGCCGGTCTTGCAGGGAGCCGACCGCCGCCATCTTGGCTGCGAATGCACCCACTTTTGCACTAGGAGAATCGCCGATCGATCGAATTAATGTCTCAAGCTGGCTCGCGGTAAAGGCTTCGTCCTCGCGCGAAGTCGTGAGGAGTGCGCGCAGCTCGACCTGCGTGACTTCGCCAAGCAGAGCGTTGATCGCGGCGACGCCGGCGCGCTCGGATTCGAGCAGCAGATTCAGGATTTGTGCGAGGGCCTGATCCACGTCGCGAATCTACCTTTGCCCTCGATCATGCGCAAGGCGCGCAAAGGCGCCACTGCCGGCGCGGAAGCGGACGCCCTAACTGCTAACTGCGCGATGCCGCATTCCGCGCTGTTCGAGGGATCAGAATCAGGAGTCGCGTTCGAGGCGGTCGCCGAGGATTTCGGCGAGCCGCTGGGCAGGTGCACGCTTAGCGTCGGCAATCGCGAATCCAGCCGCCGCCGCATGGCCGCCGCCGCCAAACTGATGCGCCAATACCGAGAGGTCAACCTCGCAATCGGTACTGCGCCGGAGGCTTACGCCAAGACTGCGCAGATCGAACAGCGCGATGACAGTGTGCGACTGGCCTTCGTAGAGCTTCGACGCGACTTCGCTGCTATAACCCATGCAGCATGCGGTGCGAATCCGGAGGCCGTTGCCGAGCGACCGATCGACCATCGTGGAGTGGGCCAAGCCCAGGCTTTTGTCCATCGCCTTTTTGCCGGCTTCGAACGCGATCCGCAGCCGCCGGCTCATGACCGGTTCGCTGAGCCGCGTAATCTCGCGAAAGGAATCGGTGCCGCCAAGCGTCTGCACCGCCAGCGCCCAGTCTGCCGATTCGGGTACCTGGTGGATCCAACGATCGTGGTCGTCGGCAATCGCGACGAAGGGAAAGAATTTCTCGAACTCGGGCAGCCGCCCTCGCTCGCCGCGCTCCTCGGCCAGGTCCTTTAGGTAGTTAAACGTGAGCCGCGCCGCCGAGAACTCCTCCGAGAGCACGCGGCCGGTGAACGGCACGTCGAACTCGGGCGCATCGGCGCGCGACACCGCCGTGCGATGATGATCAATCCAATACAGGCGCGCGCCATTGCTCACCAGGTTGGTGAGATGCTCCGCGGTCTTGACCGTCGTCCACGAGAGGTCGGTGATCCAGATCTCGTCCTCGCCGCCGCCTTTGGCCCGGAGGCCCTGGATTACGCGGTCGCTGTCGCCATTGGCGGCGAGCATCGTTATTACGCGTTCCTCGAAGTAGAAGCGTTTGATCGTGGCCGCCGCCATCACTCCGTCGAGGCATGAAGGTCCGTGACTCACGATTTGTATAGTGCGCCGATCGGGTCGAGACATAATCTAGTTATGCTATTGGATTATGCCTCAGCATGCGATGCGCGATTTCCGCGCCCTATCTGCCCTAGCTTCTATTTCATCGGCTGTTCATCCCGATAATATCGGGTTACTAATGACGGTAATGTTTGAACCGTGAAGATTCATCCGTCACGTGCTAGAGTCACGCGCCGATGAGGTAAGGGGCGCCGGGGATTGGCGTCCAAGGGCCCGACGGACACGACACCAAGTGGAACCCTCGATTCTGGAGCGCTCACAGCATCCGATATCGCGGCGCGATATCGATGCGAATGTGCTCAAGGTTCTCTACCGCCTGATCGACGCTAACTACGCGGGCTATCTGGTGGGCGGCGGCGTGCGCGACCTTATGACGGGACGGCGGCCCAAGGACTTCGACGTCGCCACCTCGGCTCATCCGCAGCAGGTGCGCGATCTGTTCCGCAATTCGCGTCTGATTGGCCGCCGCTTTCGCCTCGTCCACGTGTTTTTCGGTCAGCAGAACATTGAGGTCGCGACCTTTCGCCGCCGCGCCGAGGACGTACCCGAGGGCGACGATCCGATGATCCGTCACGACAACACCTTCGGCACGCCGGAGGAAGATGCGTTCCGCCGCGATTTCACTATCAATGCGCTCTTTTACGATCCGCGCTCTTTCAAGGTGATCGATTACGTGGGCGGCGTCCCCGATCTTGAGGCACGGCTGATCCGCACGGTTGGCGATCCCGATGTACGCATGCGTGAAGATCCGGTCAGGATGATTCGCGCGGTACGCTTCGCGACCAAGCTCGATTTCGAGATCGAACCGGCCACGCGCGCGGCTATCGTTCGCTACTGCGGCGACCTCGCCAAATCCTCGGTGCCGCGCCTGGTCGAGGAGATCTTCCGCACGCTGAGCTTCAAGGGTGCCGAGCGCGCGCTGTTCATGATGGAACAGCTCGGCTTGCTTGAAGTGCTGCTGCCTAAGCTTTCCACTCATCTGCGGGCCACGACATCCGCTGACGGCAATCCTGAAAATACTGCGACCGCGCTAAATCTGGCCGCTCTCGGCCGCTCAATCGACCGCGGCGAGGAGCCCTCGCGACCGCTGACACTGGCGTGCCTCTTCGCCGATATGCATCGAATGACCGTGGTTGGTGCGGCCGAGGCTCATCGCCTGGACTTGGTCGAATTTCTGCGCGAACGCGGTTTCTCGCGCGCCGATTCCGATCATATGCGCCTGCTGCTCGAGGCCGCTACGCATATGATGACGCAATCCCGACTGGCGCGGAGGATTGTTCGGCGACCCTATTATCCCGAAGCGCGCCATTTTTTCGAGTTGATTGCGCCGACTTATGATCTTGAGGTCACGGCCTTCGATCGATTCCTCGCTGAAGCCCGCGACTACCCGGGACGCCATCGCCGTCCTGTATCAGGGGGGGAGGTTCAGACGCATGCCGGGGCGGCCCTTGGCGCCGGAACTCCCAATGGTGGAACGTCCTCATCCAGCGCGCCGAGCACATCCGGTGCACCAGGCCGCCGCCGCAGACGCCGACGCGGAGGACGCCGCCGCCGGCCCTCAAGCGACGTCGCAACGATCGTCCTTACGGACGCGATATCGTCGCCAAACGGCGGCAGCGATACCGATGGCCCCGTCATCGCCGAACAATCATTGCCGGCTGCGCCCACAACCGGCGAGGAGTCCGCACACGGCGATCAAGGCCGCGGCGGACTGCCCGGTCCGCGATGAGTGTACATGAGATAAGTACGTGTGAGCCTTTGGACTGAACAGATCGCACGAGTCCCAGGCTGCGTGGCGATTTCGTGGCTTGTCCATTCGGCCTTCATCGACTACTTTTGAAACTCCGTCGGATCATGCGCGGCGCAAAAACGCCCGTATCGATACCACCGTTCGGGCCGCACGATACGCCGTCATTGACGGCCTCGGCGGGCGCTCAATCTCTCAGGCGAGGTTCCGTTTTGGCAGCAAATAACGTGCGCTCGGACAGGATCTGGATGGATGGCGAGATGGTCCCATATGATCAGGCCAACGTCCACATCCTCACCCATAGCCTGCATTACGGGCTGGCGGTCTTCGAAGGAATGCGCTGCTACAAGTCCGAAAATGGACGATCGGCGATCTTCCGCGCAAAGGAGCATATTCGCCGTCTCTTTGATTCCGCGCATATAATGGAAATGCGTATTCCGTTCAGTCAGGAAGAGGTTTTGAAGGCCTGCGCCGACGTCGTTCGCATTAACAAGTTCGACGAATGCTATCTGCGTCCGATCGCTTTTTATGGTGCGGGCGAGATGGGCGTGGTCGCGCGCAACAACCAGGTGCGGCTGGCAATCGCCGCGTGGCCGTGGGGTGCGTACCTGGGTGACGAGGGCATTACCAAGGGCGTGCGCCTCAAGACCTCCTCGTTCGTCCGCTTTCATCACAATTCGATGATGCCGATGGCCAAGCTCTCGGCGAACTACGTCAACTCCGCATTGGCCGGCTATGAGGCTCGCCGCAACGGCTACGACGAAGCGCTGCTGCTCGACGTCAACGGCTACGTCTCCGAGGGCAGCGGCGAGAATTTCTTCATCGTGCGCGACGGCGTGGTGCGGACGCCGCCCCTGATGTCGTGCCTCGCCGGCATCACCCGCGAGTCGGTAATCCGCATACTCGCCGACGACGGCCTCCAGGTGCTCGAGCAACAATTCCCGCGCGACCTGGTTTACATCTCCGATGAAGCCTTCATGACCGGCACCGCCGCCGAAGTTACGCCGGTGCGCGAACTCGACGACCGTCAGATTGGCGAGGGCAAGCCCGGACCGATTACTCGTAAAGTGATCGAGGTCTTTCACCGGGCGCTGCACGGCCGCGAACCGCGCTACGGCGAATGGCTGCATTACGTATAAGAGCGACTGCATAACGTTCAGGATGTAGCTACTGAGGCTGCATAAACCGCATGTCGATCAGATCTGTCACGACCTTTACCGGAGTAATCTTTATGAGCTCCTTCTTTAGTCTTCTTTTCCCGTGGCTGGCGCGCGGTGAGATGCTCAAGGTCGGCGAGGTCGCGCCGGCATTCTCGACCGACGCCGTCATCGGCGATCAATCCACGCCGGTCAAGCTAAGTGACTATCGCGGGCGCAAAGTTGTACTCTATTTTTATCCTAAGGACGGCACGTCCGGGTGCACCAAGGAAGCCTGTAGCTTTCGCGACGGCTACAACGATTTGCAACGTTGGGGAATCGTGCTGCTTGGATGTAGTATCGACAGCGCGGACAATCATCGCAAGTTCGCGAAGAAGTATAGCTTGCCCTTCCCACTCCTACTCGATCCCGGCGATAAGATTGCCAAGGCTTACGGAGCCGATAACGGCATCCCGATTCTGGGGCTCGACCGCCGCATCACCTACGTGATTGGCGACGATGGCCTCATCCTGAAGGTCTATCCGAACGTCGATCCTGCGATTCATGCGAAGCAAATCGTCAGTGATCTCGGCGCCGATAAGCCGCCGCCAATTCCCGCCGCAGCGCCGATCGCTCAGCCCACGAGCGCGCCCAAGACGAACCCGAATAGCGACCCGAATTTAGAATAAGCCGGCACGTGGATAGTCGCCGCTCCCGACTAAGCGTTCGCACCGCCGATGGCTTCTGTCGGCGAATATCCCAGGCTAACCGCCAGCAGCACCGCGGCACCCGCGATCGCGGGTGTGTCAGTCTCGCACCGTGCAATCTCCGTCAGCGCTTGGAGATGCGCATCGACCGTCGCCGCGATCGAATCGCGAGCGCAGCCAGCGCCGTCCGCATCGAACAGAGCGTCGATGATTCGATTGGCGTCGAAGTTCGTCTCCCGCAATGCTTCCGCGACTGCCCGCCGCCAGAAATCCCGCGGTTCGACTGCTTCAAAATCCGTCAAGCCGATTACCCGCTCGGCCAGCATTAGAATTAGCGGACGGTAACGTTCATTCAATTGGAGATGTTCCTCTATGCCCTGTCCAGCGAGAAATTCGCCAATCGTACCGTCGTCACCATAGATGCCGGTCGATCCTGCCGCGGCTTCGAGCTGTACAAAGCGCTCCCGCTTGCCATCGCGTTCCAAACCGAGCGGATATAGCCGGCACGCCAGCGGGCGTCCTCGATGAATCGAGCAACGCACGCCGTCGAGCGCCGCACATGCGCCATTCGCGTTGAACTTCAGCAGCGATCCGCGCCGCATCGTATAGCGCGCAACCGCCGTGCCGGTGCTGATTCCGAGCGTGCGCGCGACCGCGATCACATCCACCGGCGAGAGCGTTATCGCCTGGTTATGGCAACAGCGCCCGCATTGGTTGCAGCGATAGGAGAATGAGGTTTGCCGATCCATCAAATAATGCGCATCTCCGCTAACGACCGTCCTTGAAAAAAGCCTGCATCTTAATCAAAGGGAAGTCTGAAACCTCGATGAGGTTTCAGTGTCTGAAGAGCTAAAGGTTTTGCGTTCTTGAACCACCGTCCCTTTTCTTTCTGATCGGCGATTTTGAATTTAAACCGCCCAAGTACCCGCAGTTGTTTAACGCTACCTAATCCGCGCGGGCTTCGGTACGATCAGCGTCATAGCGCTGCGATCCCAATCGAAGAGGACCAGAGATGGATTTCAACTATTCGCCCGAACACGAGGCCTATCGTCAGGAGGTCCGCACATGGCTGGAGGCTAATCAGCCGCCGCCGCTAACCGCTGAGGAAAAGGAGCGCATCGACGAGGACCTGCTGTGGAATCGCAACAAGCGCTGGCATAAGAAGCTCTACGCAGGCGGATGGGTGGGGCTCAACTGGCCCAAGCAATACGGTGGCCGCGGCGCCACCTTCATCGAGCAGGTCATCTTTCAGCAGGAACTTGGTCGCTTGGGCCTCCCGATGGGCATTAATGTCCTCGGCATCATCATGACCGGTCCCGCGCTGATGCAATGGGGCACCGACGAGCAGAAAGAGCGCTACCTCAAGCCGATTATCAATGCCGACGAAATCTGGTGCGAGGGCATGTCCGAGCCGGGCGCCGGCTCTGACCTGGCATCGATTCAGACTCGCGCCGACCTCCACGGCGATGAGTTTATCGTCAACGGCCAAAAGGTATGGACCACACATGCGCATCGCTCGGACTTCTGCCAACTCTTCGTCCGCACCGCCCCCGACGTCCCCAAGCATAAGGGCATGAGCGCGTTGCTGGTCGATATGCGCAGTCCTGGCGTGAATGTGAAACCGCTCAAGCAGATCACCGGCGATTCCGAGTTCAACGAGATTTTCTTCGAAGACGTTCACGTGCCCAAGGAAAACCTGCTCGGTCCGCTCAATGCGGGATGGCAGGTGCTGGTGGCGACGCTGATGCATGAGCGTTTCGGGATCAGCGAAACGATCGGCGGCACCGACGTCATCCTGGCGCAACTGATCGAGATGGCACAGACGATTCCGCTCGGCGGGCGCAGTGCAGCCGGTGACGACGAGATCCGGCAGCAAATAGCGCAGTTTGCGATCGAAGTGACGGCGAAAAAGTACAATGGGCTGCGCGCGCTCTCGAAGCGGCTTAAAGGCCAGCAGCCGGGTGCGGAATCATCTATCGGTAAGTTGATTTCGACCGACTTGATGCAGCGCATGACGAAGTTCGCAGCGCGCCTGCTCGGCGGCTATGCCATGATCGAGCGTAAATCGGCTTTCGCGCCGGACGGTGACTGGATGCGCCGCATCCTCAACGTCGAGATGTTGACCATCGCGGGCGGCACTTCCGCAGTGCAAAAGAACATGATCGGCGAGCGCATCCTGCAACTGCCGAAGGGTTGATCGTGCGTGGCGTGCGTTCCTCATACCGCAGCGTACGTTCCTCAAGCCGCGCTGCCACCGTTTGATTTTCGCTGACTGCGCGTGTGCCGTCGACGTTGGCCATCCGCGGCGTCCGATCCCGTGCACGATTGACCGTCGTGATCGTTCCGCAAGTCTTCCTTGTGGGCGGGCGCAACTTCTGTCACAAGCATTGCCCTGATGCGCTCGCTATGTGAGCGGGTTGGCCGGCCCGAAAGACCGAGACGGTCTCGCCTTGCTCGCATGACGCCGCGCTCTATCGCTCTTATTATGGAGGATTCAGCATGCCTCTGATGCGGCTCCGCACGCTCGTACTTTTATTTGCCGGCGCGGGTTTCGCCCTGTTGATTTGCGCGATGCCCGCGATGGCGGCAGACGATGCGAATATCAGCGCCGGTGATACTGCCTGGGTGCTGACTTCGTCGGCCCTTGTGCTTCTGATGACGGCGCCGGGGCTGGCCCTCTTTTACGCCGGTATGGTGCGGCGCAAAAACGTTCTTGCTACCCTCATGCAGAGCTTTTTCCTGGTGGCGATCGTCTCGGTGCAATGGGTGTTGTTTGGCTACAGTCTCGCCTTTTCGCCGTGGACTTCGTTCATCGGCGGATTGAGCTGGATCGGGCTTAATGGCGTCAGCGCGTCGCAAGCCTACCCCGCTTATGCCGCAACCATCCCACACCAGGCTTACATGGTCTTTCAATGCATGTTCGCTGTGATCACGCCCGCGTTGATCACCGGCGCGTTCGCCGAACGGATTTCATTTCGCGGCTTCCTCGTCTTCAGCCTGCTCTGGACGACTCTGATCTATGACCCCCTTGCGCATTGGGTATGGGGTATCGATGGCTGGATTCATCACATGGGCGCGCTCGATTTTGCCGGCGGCACCGTCGTTCATATTTCGTCTGGAGTCTCTGCGCTGGCGGCAGCATTGATGATCGGTCGGCGGCGCGGCTATCCGCGCGAGCCGATGGTGCCGCACAACCTCACGCTTACCATCACGGGCGCTGGCCTGCTCTGGTTCGGATGGTTTGGCTTCAACGCCGGTAGCGCTCTGGCCGCCAACGGACTCGCAGTCTCGGCCTTTGTCGCGACCCACCTGGGAGCTTGCGCGGCGACGATTTCGTGGGTGTTCGCCGAATGGTGGATGACCGGGAAGCCGACGGTGCTCGGCGCGGCTAGCGGCGCGGTGGCCGGCCTCGTCGCGATCACCCCAGCCTCAGGCTACGTCGGCCCCGGAAGTGCGATTGCGATTGGCGCGGTCGCCGGAGTCGTATGCTATCTGGCGGTAAGGATGAAATCGCGCTTCGGCTACGACGACGCCCTCGACGTGTTCGGAGTCCATGGAGTCGGTGGAATCTGGGGTGCACTCGCGACCGGAGTCTTCGCCAGCGTGGCGGTAAATTCGGGCGGCGCTAACGGTCTGCTCTATGGAAATCCCAGGCAGTTGCTGGTGCAGGCGATCGCGGTCGGCGCGAGCATCGCCTTCGCCTTCGTCGGCAGCCTGATCCTTTTAAAAGTGACCGATACTCTTGTCGGTCTGCGCGTTGACGCGGAGTCCGAATCGATGGGTCTCGATCTAAGCGAGCACGAGGAGAACGGCTACGCCCTCGATGCATGAGAATCCCTGATTTAAACCGCGATGACGATTTTGATGGTTCGCCAGGATTTGCAGGATTTGAACGACCTGCACGAGCGGTCAGCGTTGCATCGCCTGAAATAGCAGAGGCGCCGCCTCGGCCATCATCTCGCCGACGACTTCCGACAGCGGCTTGCCCGGCACGGCGAGCTTTTCGGTCAAGATTGTGAGTATGCGCAGGTAATGCGTTTTGGTCTCCTCGCTGATCGAGGCGAGCCGATCGCCTTCCATCACTTCGATATAGCGCAGATGGATCTCGTGAATTTCCTGGTCCTTGGGATCGGTGAATTTAGGCGCGCGCGCCATGATGTCTCCTTTAAATCAGAACAGGTAGCGGCGCGTATTGATGCTGATCAGTACGCCCATCGCTGCCATCATCGCGATCAGCGACGAACCGCCATAGCTCACCAGCGGCAGCGTGATTCCGACCACCGGCAGCATCCCGGTCGCCATCCCGATATTGATCGCGACCTGCCAGAAGACGATACCGGTGAAACCGATCGCCAATAGCGTGCCCGAGCGATCGCGTGCGTGACGCGCGATCCAGGCGCCGCGCGCAATCAGTGCCGAGTACAGGCCGAGCAGCACGATTGAACCGAAAAACCCGAACTCCTCGGCGAACACCGCAAAAATAAAGTCGGTGGTTTGCTCAGGCAGGAAATTGAGCCGCGCCTGAGTGCCTTTGAGAAAGCCCTTGCCCCACGCACCGCCCGAACCGATAGCGATCTCGGACTGGATAATGTGGTAGCCCGAACCCAGCGGGTCGGATTGCGGATTTAGAAAACTCACCAGCCGGCCGCGCTGATAGGGCTTCAGGTAATGCCATCCGACTGGCGCCACCAGTACCGCGCCCAGCAGCAGCACCACCAACATCCGCCAGTTGAGTCCGCCGACGAATATCAGCGTCCCCGTAATCAGCACCAGGATCAGCGCAGTGCCGAGGTCCGGCTGCTTCAGCACCAGCGCGGTCGGCACCGCGAGCAGCAGCGCCGGGATAATCATATGCAGCAGATTCCATCCACCCTTGGGTGGCTCGTCGCGTAGGTATCGCACCATCACCAGCACGACCGCTATTTTCGCGATTTCCGACGGCTCCAGGTTAAGGATGCCAATGTTGATCCAGCGGCGCGATCCGCCGGTGCTATGACCGACTATCGCGACTGCGATCAGCATCGCGACGGCAAGTGCGTAAAATGCGTACGCGTAGGTTCCCAGCGCGCGATAATCGATTAGCGCTGCGGCCGTCATCAGCGCGGTGCCGGCGCCCACCCAAATCAGTTGGCGCATCACCAGCGGGTCGATCCCGTGATGTTTGCCGCCCCAGGTTGCGCTGACCACGCTCAGTACGCCGACGCCGCACAGCGCAAGCGCCAGACTGAACAGCGTCCAGTCGAAATGGTAAATGATTCGCCGGTCCAATGCCGCCATTCGCGCCTACCCGTATGCTCTTACTAGCCAGCGCCAATCAGTCCGCCAGCGGATCAACCGGTTCCGTGTCATCGGACGGCACCGGCAGCGGCGCCACACCTTGCGGCGGATTGAGCTCGAAGTATTTCTGCATCACCGCTTTGACCACCGGTGCTGCGGAACTGCCACCGTGTCCCGAGTGTTCGATGATGCACGCGATTGCTATTTTCGGATGGTCGGCGGGCGCGAAGCCCATGAACCAGCCATGATCGCGATATTTGTTCGGCAACGCGGTTTCCTTAGTGCGCGCCCCTTGCGCTTCCTTCACCACCTGCGCCGTGCCGGTCTTGCCGGCCACGATAATGCCGTCAATCTTGGCCGCGTGACCGGTTCCGTCGCGCGCGTTAACCACGTCTCCCATCGCACTGCGGAGTTCCGCGAGCACCTGCGGATCGATATGCGTCTCGTTCTCGACGACTGGTGGGAAGGCCTTGACCAGACTGCCGTCCAGGGCGTCGATCTGTTTTACGAACTGCGGCTTGTAGAGCGTGCCCCCATTGGCGACCTCCGCCGCCAACTCGGCCATTTGAATCGGAGTTACCGACACGTAGCCCTGGCCGATTGCGACCGATAACGTTTCTGCCGGATACCACCGTTCATGGAAGCGACGCTCCTTCCATTGGGTCGAGGGAATCGTGCCGGCCTTTTCGTTGTCGAGATCGATGCCGGTCTTTTTGCCGAGTCCGAGCGCGTGGGCCCACGCTGCAATCCGGTCAACCCCGAGCCGTTGCCCGACGTCGTAGAAGAAAACGTCGCAGGACTCGACCACTGCCCGATGGAAGCTGATGTTGCCATGCCCCTGTTTGCGCCAGCAGCGGTACTCGCGATTGCCGAACCAGATTCCGCCCGAGCAGTTATATGAGGTTGAAGTCGTCAGCGTCCGATCCATCAGGCCTGCGATGCTGTCGACCACCTTGAACGTGGACCCCGGTGGATACATGCCTTGGGTCGCCCGGTTTTCTAACGGATGGCTCGGGTCGGTGGTGAGCTCGCGCCAAGCCGCCGCCGGAATGCCGTCGGCAAAGATGTTCGGGTTGAAGGCCGGATGGCTCGCCATCGCGAGTACGTAACCGGTGTTGGGATCGATCGCGACCAACGCTCCTGAGCGTTCACCGATAGCGTCCTCGGCTACGCGCTGCAAATCGAGGTCGATGGTCATCACCACGCTGTTGCCCGGCCGCTCGGGAATCTCGCGCAACATTCTGAGGCGCCGCCCAATCGAATCGACCTCGATCTCCTGTCCGCCGCTATCTCCGCGCAGCGTGCCCTCCCAGCTCCGTTCGAGGCCGAACTTCCCGATATCGTCGCCCATCCGGTAGTCGGGCAGGCGATTCAGGTCCTTGACCGTCACCTCTCCAACATAGCCCAGCAAATGGGCCGCGAGCGAATCGTACAGGTAATGCCGCCGCGGGGTGACTTGCAGACTCACGCCGGGTAGTTCCAGTTGATGGGTCTCGAGCGCGATCACCTGCGGCCACTCCAGCCGCTCATCGAGGACCACCGGGGTGTATTCCGAGCGATCCCCCTCGTCTTCGGCATCATCGATCTTTTTGGCGAAGCCATTCTGTCCCAGCAACTTCTCGAGTCGTCCGATGGTCACGTCGAGGTTTGGCGTATCTTCCGGCACGATCACGGCATCGAAGGACGGTTTGGTATCGACCAGCGGCCGATGGCGCCCATCGAAGACCAGTCCACGCAACGCCGGTAACGGCACGATCCTAATCCGGTTGTTGTCGGCCTGTTCTGCCAGCCGATGATGATCGATGATCTGCAAATAGTACAGGCGCAACGCGGCGGTGATCAGCACCGCGGCAATCATCGCCATCATCCCCGCAATGCGCGGCGCTATTTTCGGCACTGAGCGTTTCTTTTCCCGGCGCTTAAATTTGGCCATGGTGGGTAGTAAAATCTACTCGCGCACACCACGTGCACGCAATCCGAGCACTCGCTTGCTCCATCCCATGATCGCGAAAATCAGCGGTGTGAGTAGCGCGCAGATGGCACCCTGCAGGGCGAGCCGCGGCATGATGCCGACGGCTCCGGACGCCCCCTCGAAGCCGCCGCTGCCGATCGAATTTGCGAGTCCCGTCAGAATCGCGCCGATGAACACCAGCATCACACCGATCGCAGTGCTGGTCGAAATCAGGTAACGCGATAACCCGTAAGCGATTACATAAATCAGCGTCAGCATGAACGCGTTCAATCCCAAGTGGGTGCCGGAGAACGAATCGATCGCGTAACCCATCGCAAACGCCAGCAGCGCTCCGAGCGCACCGTGATATTTCATCCCCAGCTCGACCGCGAGGATCAAAACCAGGTTCGGCGCTAACATGCCAATCGGCAGCCAATGCGGGACGGTGGTCTCAAGCGCCAGAGCAGCGAGCGTGGCAATCGCGTAAAGTGCTAAGAGGCGCACGCCGCATCAGCCCTTGATATCGGAAGCGATCTCAGGAGGTCTGTGCGTCAATATCAATACTTGTTCGAGCTTCCGGAAATCCGCTGCCGGCTGGATCTCGACGTTGAGGAAAAGCCCGGGACCCTCCTGCGAGACGCGCTTGACTTCCCCCACCAACAATCCACGCGGAAAAATCCCGTCCATGCCCGAGGTGACCACCGAGTCGCCGGGCTTCACGTCCTCCGTGCGATCGACGTACTTTATCGTCAATTCGCCATTGAGCAGACCCGCGACAATTCCACGCGCCCGGCTGCGCTGGTCGAAGGCGTCCAATCCAGAGTTGTGATCGTTGATCAGCAACACCCGCGAGGCGTTGGGTGCCACCGCGATCAGTTTGCCAACTACGCCATCGGTTGAAATTACTGGCAAATCGCGCCGCAGGCCGCCGTTGGAACCTTGCGACAAGATCAGCGTGCGCGACAGCTCGCTCGCGTCGGCGCCAATCACGCGCGCTGCCACCGCCTGCGCGGCCAGCGCGTCGCGCAGTTCGAGCAAGTCGCTCAGGTGGCGATTTTCGACTTCCAGCTCGGCCAGCCGCGTGCGCTGGCCCTCGAGCGCGGCCACCTGCTCCTTAAGCTGGTCATTCTCCCTGCGAACATTCACTAGGTCGAAGTAATCGTGGAAAAAGCTGGTGCTGTCGTCCGCGATATTCGCTTCAACGGCCTGTACCGGTTCCAGTATCCAGAGCAGCGCAAGGCTCGGCCTTTCGGCGCGCGCCCCCGGCGATACCCCGGCCGAAAGCAGGTGCAGCGCCAGCAGGAGCAAGAGCCCGCTGGTCAATACCACACGGTGCCGCCACAGGAATGTTGCTCTCACCTTTTAGCGCCCTGGGGGGGTGCAAGCTCGTGAAGTTGACGGTTGAAATGCTTAAAGCGAAGGGACTTACGCTTCGCGCTCAGTCAACTGTGACATCCCGCAGCAGCGTCAGTTCGTCCAGAACCTTTCCCGCGCCCATCACCACCGCAGTCAGCGGATCGTCGGCCAACGTCACCGGCAATCCGGTCTCCTCGCGCAGCAGGACGTCAAGGTTGCGCAGCAACGCGCCGCCGCCCGCGAGCACGATGCCCTTTTCGACGATGTCGGAGGCCAGTTCCGGCGGCGTCCGTTCGAGCGCGATCCGCACCGACTCGACTACCTGATGCACCGGCTCCATCAGCGCCTCGCGAATCTCCTCGTCCGTGATTTCGATAATCTTCGGCACTCCAGCCACCAAATCCCGGCCCTTGATTTCCATCGTCTGGATCTCGTTTCCGGGATAAGCCGACCCAATCGTTATCTTGATCAACTCGGCCGTGCGCTCACCGATCAGCAGATTGTACTTGCGCTTGATGTGATGGATTATCGCCTCGTCCATCTTGTCGCCGGCCACTCGGACCGATCGTGAAAAGACCACGCCAGCCAAGGAAATCACCGCGACCTCGGTAGTGCCGCCGCCGATATCGACGATCATGTTGCCGGCCGGTTCCGTGATCGGCAGCCCCGCCCCGATCGCCGCTGCCATCGGCTCCTCGATCAGGTACACCTCGTGTGCACCCGCCGATTCCGCCGACTCGCGCACCGCACGCTTTTCGACCGCGGTGATGCCGAACGGCACGCAGATCACGATCCGCGGTCGCACCAGCCACTTGCGGTTGTGAGTCTTCTGAATGAAATGTTTGAGCATGCTCTCGGTGATCTCGAAGTCAGCGATCACGCCGTCCTTCAAGGGCCGAATCGCGACGATCGATCCCGGCGTCCGCCCGAGCATCTTTTTCGCCTCTGCGCCGATCGCTAGTACCCGCCGCCCCCCGCGCGAGTCCTTTTGCACCGCCACGACCGAGGGTTCGTTGCACACGATGCCCTCGCCCTTGACGTAAATCAACGTATTGGCAGTTCCCAGATCAATCGCCAGATCGTGCGAAAACCATCCGAAAATCGAATTGAAGCCCACCGAAATTTAGCCTCTTGATGTGCCCGAAACGGGCCTGATCCGCCACCCGCGTCCCCACCCCTTACCACCTACAGCGCAGTCATTTGCGCGGAATTTATACGTGCGGAATACGTCTGGACTCGCGCTTGGTTTGAAGCTAACGAGATTCCCCTCGCGACGCAAGCAAGCAACCCCATTTGCGCTATCAAATTCGGGTAAACTATGATGTCGCTGCCATGTTCGAAGCAATCCGCAAGCACCAATACACCTTCGCCACTCGTCTGCTCCTAATCCTGCTCATCGGGTTGATGACCATATTCTTCGGCACCCTCAGCGCGTACTTCGCCCGGGTCAAGCCCATCGCAACTGTCAACTGCCGTTCGTTCCTGTTCTTCCAGCTTCCCGGGTGCCAGCAGATTCTCTCCGACGACGTCGACCGTGAAGCCAACAACATCCGCAATGCCGTCACCAACATGTACAGCAAGGCCGCTCCTCAGATGTTGCAGACCATGAACGTGCGCGAGATTGCGGTCGAGCAACTCGTGCAGACCCGGCTGGTCGAGAACGAGGCCCGGCAGTTGGGTCTGCAGATCGGTGACAGCGAACTCGAAAAGACCATCGAAATGCAAACCGCTTTTCAAGTCGAAGGCCAATTCGACGTCCAGCGCTATCGCGCCATTCTGGCCCAAAACAATCTCGAACCGTCGGTCTACGAGTCTGAAACACGCGACGCGATGCTTTCCGATGCGGTGCACCAGATGGTTGCAGCCACCGTCCAGGTCAGCAACGAAGAGGCTCACCGCGCCTACGATAACTTTGCCGGCAAAATCAACCTCGCCTATATCAAGGTGCCCTACTCCAACTTCGAAGCTGGCCTCAATCCATCCGATCAGGAGGTTGCCAAGTTCTATCACGACCACTTGGAGGTCTTTCGCGAACCCGAGCGCGTCAAGGTCTTATTCGTTCGCTATGACCCGACTGTGCTCGCCGCTTCTGAAACCCCCACCGATCAGCAGATCCAGGACTACTACGACCAGAACCTGAAGACCGAGTTTACCCATACGGCGCAGGTCCGCGCTCGCCATATCCTGCTCGGCGTCGGGCCCGGCGCCAGTTCCGCCGAAAAAGCCGCAGCCAGCGCCAAGGCCAATGACATCCTTAAGAAGCTCAAATCAGGTGGGGATTTCGCGGCGCTCGCAAAACAGTACTCCGAGGACCCCGGCACCAAAGACAAGGGCGGCGAACTCGGCTTCTTCGGCCACGGTGAATTGGTCAAGCCCTTCGAAGATGTCGCCTTCGCCCTCAAACCGGGCGAATACGGTATCGCCGAGAGCCAGTTCGGCTTTCATGTGATTCAGACGGAGGAGTTGAAGCCCGCCCACGTCGATACGCCCGAAGAGGCGCGCTCGAAGATCATCGAAGAACTGCGGCGTAAGAGTGGTGATGAGCTGGCGAAACAGGATATGGAGCAGGACTTGACCGCAGTATTGACCGGCCATGCGATCGACGATGTCGCCAAGAAGCGCGGACTCGTCGTGGTCGAGACCCCCTTCTTTGCGGCCGGCGAGCCGGTTCGCGGCGCCGAGGATTATACCCAGTTCGGTCCGGAGTCGCTCAAGCTCAAGGACGGCGAGGTCCGCGCGCTGACCGAAGGCCCCGAGCCCTACCTGGTCAAGCTGATTGCGCGCAACCCAGCGCACATACCACCCTTGAATGAGATCAGAGATCTCGTCCGCAAGGCTTACATCCGGGTCGCCGCTGAAAAGAAAGCTTACCAGGCCGCCCAGTATATGCTCAAACAGGTGAAGTCGCCCGGCGATCTCGACATGGTTGCCTCGAGGAATCAGTTGACCGTCGCCAGGACCGGCGACATTCCGCGCACCAGCAACGCAATCCCAAATATCGGCCAGGTGCCCGGCCTGATGGCTGCTGCGATGGTATTGCCCAAGCTCCCTGCGGTAATTGACCAGGTGATGGAGAGCGACGGCAATTCGTTCCTCTTCGAAGTCAGCAGCCGTACCCCGCCGGATCCCGACGAATGGAAGATCCAGGGACCGGCCTTCACCCAGCATATGCTCGAGCAGCGGCGCGCATCGACTTGGGTCAATTTTGTTAACGGCTTGAAAAGTCAGGCCGATATAGTCATTCATACTGATCTGATTGGCACCACGTCGAGCTAACCGGTTGGCCGCGCGCCGAGCTAGTCGGCGGTCATCGTAACCGAATAACCGACAGCCATCACAGATCACGAAGATTACAAAGCAAACCCGATTTATGCAGCAATCCGACGACGACCCTCACCCGCCCAGTCCCGACACCAGCGAGTTTTTTTTCCCTGGGTCGGGCCTCAGCGCGCTCTTGATTCACGGCCTTACCGGCACCCCCTATGAAATGCGCTATCTCGGCGAACGGCTGGCGGCCGCCGGCGTGCGCGTGCTCGGCGTCCGCCTCAACGGCCACGCCGGCGCGCCCGAAGAACTCGGCGCAAGCGACCATACCAACTGGTACGAAAGCGCGGTCGAGGGCTTCGAGCGCCTGCGCCAGTATGGCGATGCCAACGTGGTCATCGGGCTCTCGATGGGGGCGATACTGGCAGCGCGGCTAGCCGCCGATCAGCGCGAGGCGGTCGCAGGGCTGGTAATGCTGGCGCCCGCGTTTTTCCTGCCCACCAGGACGCGAGTCGCGCTGCGCCTGCTGCGCCCGGCGCGGGCGTGGGGCGACAAGGTGTACTTTCGCAGTGGCGCCGGCTCCGATATTCATGACGACGCCGCCCGCAGCGTCCATCCGGGAACACGCCTGATGCCGCTCGGGGCGGCGCTCAGCCTGGTCGACTTATCGGACCGGATGCGGCCCCGACTGGGTGAAGTGGTGCAGCCCGCACTAATTATTCATAGCCGGCTCGATCATACCTGCCCTCACGATCGCAACGTGGACTTCGTGATGCGCCATCTGGGCAGCATCGACAAGCGCGCGGTGGCGCTCGAGGAGAGCTACCACGTGATTGCGGTGGACAGCGAGAAGGATCGCGTCGCCGACGAGACGCTCGAATTCATCTCGCAGTTCCATCGGCCGGTACGCGTCAGTGCTAGTGGCTAATCGTTTACTCAGTGAGTAATGGTCTGCCGACTGCGACTGGTTCAATAACTCACAAGCGAGTGGTTAACCACAACCATCGCCGGGGGTTAACGCGAGTGACTAATCGTTTACCGAGTGGCTAATCGGCTCCATCGCCGGCGTTAGCGAGCATCATTTTTGCTGCGAAGGAGCCGAGATCGTCCGGACGGTTACTTTCGCGCCTCCACCAACAATTCGTCCGCTGCAAGCGGCTGCCACGCACGCGTCAGCAATTGAATCGCCGCACCGGCTCTCCCATAGAGTTCCGCGAGAAGCGCCGGCCAGCGCGATTCGTAGCCGCGGCCCGTTCTGCGAATGGAACGACTAGCGACGAACGATTGCTGAGTTATTCGAATCGAACTACGGATCTTCGTTGGGCGAAGACCGGCTCTCTTTATGAGCGCGCAAAGATTCGTGTGGTTAAACAGCCGCAGATGTCTAGGAGGGTCCAGGTGAACCCAGTTCGAACGGAAATGATGATGACCTGATCCACTTGAATTTGGGGTCGTCACGACCAGCATACCGCCCGGGCGCAGGATGCGGCGAATAGTGCCAAGCGTGCAAAGCGGGTCATAAATATGCTCTATGACATGGTTCATTAATATAAGGTCGAATGAGTTGTCCGGATAATTCCGTTCTTCCAAGCGACCCGAGTGAACATTGAGCCCTCGTTGCTGGGCGGCTTCAACCGCAACAGGATCGAAGTCAACGCCCTCGGCATCCCAGCCTAACTGTTGAGCGGTCCTCACTACGCTACCATTACCGCAACCGACATCAAGCATTCGAGCGCCATATGAACCGGTCAGATAACGAAGCGGAATATCAAGTCCGTCGCATTCAACCCGCGACAAAGTAATCGGCAGGGAGATCAGCCACTGGAACCGTTTTCCCGTATGCTCTCCATAATTGAACCGGTGAGCCAGATAAGCGGACTGGACCAGCCCATAGGTACGGCGAAGCAGGTTAGGTGGTCGCTTAGGAAGCGTGAGTGGAACCTCATGTGTAAAGTACTTCGCATAGGCTTTGCCGAGGTCCTCTTCAAGCGGCATCGGATCGAGCCATATGAGGCCGCAGGCTGGATTTGGGCAATGGAGTAAATTCCATTCGCCCGGTGTTGCAAAGAGGCGATCGCTTAACCGCGCATACAGCATTTCGCCGGCATTTTCACAGAGATAACATCGCGGGCAAGATTCGGATTGGATTTCATCGCATAGCGCCGCAGTGGTGCTTGCTGATAAGTCACGCGTCATAATTTGTATGATTAGATCGGGGTAAGTCTGACTATTCTGCCGATTGGCGCGCGGTCCTGCGGCCCTCGCCGTTGGCTCGAAGTAGAAGGGGTGCGAGCCAACGGTAAGGGGCTACGGCTACAGGCTGACTTTTCAGGAGCGCAGAACGTGGCCAGGCAGCGCGCCGGTATGTGCACCGCCCTGGTACAGGACCTGACCATTAACAATGGTGTATTCGATCCCTTTCGAGCGCACCACAAATCGGCGTCCGCCGCCGGGCAGATCGTCAACCGATTCCCTGGGACTGCACGCGATCTTATTGTAGTCGAAGATCACGACGTCGGCCGCGAACCCGGGAGTAAGCCGTCCTCGATCGCGAAGCCCGAAAAAGTCCGCCGGTTCCGACGTGGTTCGTTTGATCGCCTGCTCCAATGACAACATCTGCCGCTCGCGCACCCATTTGCCGATCAGGTCGGTGGTATATCCCGCGGTGCAGAAGTCGGCGACATGGGCGCCCCCGTCAGATTCTCCGAGCAAGACCCTTGAATCAGTGAGCAATTCGGTGGGGACCTCGGTCATGGCGCTGCAATAGCGCGTCTCCAAATTGTCCTCTAAGGGCAGGTCAAAAAATGTGTCGAGCGGATCCCGCCCGCGTTCACGTGCGACTTCCTCGACGGTCTTGCCTTCCAGAGCACGTATCGCTGGATTATTCGCAAAATTGACCGTCACGCGATTCCAGATGTTGGTGAAGAGGCCCGGCCGCCTGGTCGCCTCTTCCCGGAACGCTGCGCGAAAGGCGGGATCGCTATAGAGCGCCTTCTGTTCTTCCAATGTCGCGTTGAAGGCAGGCTTCCAGGAGGGATAGAGCGCCAAGGCCAGCGACGGCTGGCGGAAGCTGAATTCGCCAATCAGTTCCATGGTGGCAAGTTGCGGATGGGCGCCGCGTTTGATCACCTGATCGGCGACGCGCAGCATTTCCCGGTAGGCATCGGGCGCGTGGACAAATTTGCGCAGCACCAGCCAGGTGACCTGCCGTCCGCTCGCAGTCAGCAGCATATCGAGCAGATCACATTCATCGGTAGTAATGGCGTCGACCCGGCGATTAATGATTATTTCGATAGCGCCCTTGCCCAAATCTTTAAGCGTACTGGCATAAGCCTTGAGTTCTGCTTGGTCCGCCAAACGGCAGGCGAGCGGCCGGCTCTTATAGCCGATATGCTGGGGTGCATTAGTGGTGCTGAAGCCTAGCGCGCCCGCCGCGACCGCCTCCTTGATCAAGGCCCTGATGCTAGCGGTTTCATCGGGGGATGCCGCCCGCTCCATCGATTCCTCGCCCATCACGAAGTGTCTGAATGGAGTTAGCGGCGCAAGAAAGCCAAGATTAATCCCGGAGCCGCGCCGATCGGCGGCGTCCATAAATTGCGGAAAGGTCTCCCAGTCCCAGGTTAAGCCGCGGTTGAGCACTTCGAATGGAATCGCTTCGACGTTAACCAGGTCCCATGTGGCAATTTCTCTGGATTCGGGTTTACAGGGGGCCAGTCCCACTCCGCAGTTGCCCATCACAACCGAAGTTACCCCGTGCCAGGAAGAAGCTGTGACTAGTGGGTCCCAACAGATTTGACCGTCGTAATGAGTATGGGGGTCGACAAACCCGGGGCTGACAATCAGGTCGGAGGCATCTATGGTTTTGGACGCCCCATCCTTAATCTTGCCGATTTCGACGATCTTTCCTTGGCTCACGGCCAAGTCGGCGCGGTAACCAGGGCGGCCGGTACCGTCAACGATCGTCCCATTTTTGATCACAATGTCGTACGACATAAGCAGGTGCCTCCGACTTTAAAAACGTATTTAAAGCGTATAGGAGCGAAAGATACTACCTCAAAGCTGAACTCCAACTATTCGGTTATCGACAGAGAATCCTACTCCCGGTCTTGCTGCCACGAAACCTGAAATAGTGGAATATCCGGGTCAAATACCAGGTTCGATTTGCATATACACCAAAGGGCCTCCAATTGCACGGTTCGCGCCTTTCCGCTTGGGGCGCCTTTGGCCTCATAAGAGGGGGGGTGCCGACCACTCGATAGCGCGCGCACCCAGATCGTAATGGAATCGTTGCTGCATCGGATTGTCGAGACGGGGTCTGAAATCGCCATCATCGATATCACGGACGTTCCTACGGTAGAACGTATGGGCCGATTCTTGCTCATTACAATCCAAGTAGAAATGGATGACGAGATTGCAATCAAGTTAGAGGAGGATTTGACCAAGCAAATTGAAAAAACCGGAGCGCGTGGCCCGCTTATTGGCATTTCGGCGGTTGAGACGGTCGATTCTTTCATTGGCAGAATGATCGGTAATATTTCCGCAATGTCGCATATTCTCGATGCACGCATGGTCGTGGTCGGAAGGCAGCCGGCCGTCGCGATACATTTTACCCCGGACAAATTACCATCGGTGGACGAGATCAAGATGGCAACCGAGCCAAGGGATTAAATCATGGCGGATGCAGCAGCCGCCCGGATTGTTGTGGTCGACGACAATCCCGCAACCCTTTATTCGACCTCACATGTGTTGAGGGCCGCCGGCTTCGAAGTAACCGAAGGAACCACAGGCGAGCAGGCGCTGGAGTTCGCCGCCAAAGGCGCCGACATTTTGTTGCTCGATGTCAATTTGCCCGATATTCATGGCTTCGAGGTTTGCCGCAGGCTTCGCGGAGATCCGCGCACCGTGCGATTGCCGGTAGTTCACGTCTCCGCCACCTTTGTCAAGGAAATCAATAAGGCGGAGGGCCTCGACGCCGGTGGTGGCGGTTACTTGACACATCCGGTCGAACCGCCAGTGCTGATCGCGACAGTTAACGCATTTCTGCGCGCTCGCCGGGCCGAAGATGGAATGCGCAGAAGCGAGGCTAAATTCAAGGCGGTCTTCGATAATGCGTCTAGCGGGATATTGTTGCTCGATCAGCACTTGACGTATCTAGAGGTCAATCCGGCGATGTGCGAGCTACTGAATCGCTCGCGAGAAGAGATCGTGGGCGAGCCGCTGTCCGCATTCATGCCGCGAGGGACCTCGGTGGATCAGCAGGAGATCGAGCATGCGCTCATAGGGAAAGGCACTTGGCGCGGAGTATTTCCGCTAATCAGATTCGATGGCAAGCTGGTTCACCTGGAGTGGTACATCTCGGAGCATTCATTACCCGGCGTGCATCTGGCGGTCGTCACCGACATGACCGAACGCATGCGGCTGGAGAGCGAGCGCGACGATCTGCTGGCCAGCGAGCGGACGGCGCGCGCCCAAGCGGAACGCGCCAGTTATCTGAAAGACGAGTTCCTCGGCACGCTCTCGCACGAGCTGCGCACACCATTGAATTCAATTTTGCTATGGACCCAGATGCTCATGGGGCGGGTCAACGACTCCGACCAGGTCACGCGCGGATTGGCCGCGATCGAGCGCAATACGAAGGTGCAAGCTAAGCTTATCTCGGATCTCCTGGATGTATCCGGCATCATTTCGGGCAAGCTTCGTTTGGACGTGCAGCCGCTTGACCTCGCCGCCACGATCAGAGCCTCACTCGATAGCTTATCGCCAGCGATCGACGGGAAGGAGCTCCGGTTGCAAACCTGGTTCGATCCGCGTGTCGGAATGATCTCGGGAGATCCCGCACGGCTGCAGCAGGTGATTTGGAATCTGGTAAATAATGCGAGCAAGTTCACGCCCAATGGCGGCCTAATCGATGTAAAAATGGAGCGCGGGATCAACTCACAGGTCGAGGTCACCATCAGCGATACCGGCCAAGGAATCGCGCCGGAATTGTTGCCATACCTGTTCGAGCGATTTCGACAGGGTGATGTCAGTGCCAAACGAAGTAGCGGCGGTCTGGGCCTTGGTCTGGCGATAGTCAAACACATAGTCGAGATGCACGGCGGTACAATAGGCGCATCAAGTGCGGGACCAGGCAGCGGCGCGAAATTTATCGTGCGCTTGCCTATTGCCGCGACCCTGGCTGATTCGCCTTATGCGCCTGCCGATGCTGACGGCGGGCGCGTGGGTGACGTTGCGCGGCTGGAAGGTATGCGGGTTCTGGTGGTCGACGATGATGCCGATACCTGCTCAGTGATGTCGCGCATCTTGAAAGAGACCGGGGCCATTGTGATGACCGCGACAGACGTCGGGGCCGCGCTTGACGAACTCGAGCGCTTCCAGCCGCAGGTTCTGGTAAGCGACATCGGGATGCCGGAACGCGACGGATACGAGTTAATCCGTGAGGTACGGACGCGTGGCTATTCCTACCAGGACTTGCCCGCAATAGCGTTGACCGCACTAGCCAGTCCTAAGGACCGTCACAGGGCTCTTCGAGCTGGCTATCAGATTCACCTGGCCAAGCCGATAGACGCGAGCGAGTTGACTGCAGCGATCGCGGCCCTGATGGGTCGCACCGATCACATTTGACTAACTCGCCGAATTGATTGGGGATCCGGCTTTGCCGCCTTCCAGCTCGCCGAAAGGCGAGACTCCTGACTCTTGACGCCAAGCATTACGGCGGCCACGCAGGATTGAAAGATCGTAGCGATGGGCGAGCGCTGCGGCTGATTTTTCGTGCTCTGTCCAGAGTCGGAAAGGGGTACGCACCGATAGTCGCGACACCGCTGCCAGACGGGTGGAACGTGATCAGTAGCGAAGTCCGGCTTATCATAGAAAGCGGTTGTCACGTCGCAAATTGACGGATGGACGCCGATATGAGAATTTCTCGATACATCCGCGTCCCAACGGAAAAGAGGGTAACGACCGGGGCCCAAAATTATCGGGGATCCCGCCATAATTCCGAGATAAATAGGTCTAATTCAGTTTAAGCGAGGAAAAGCAAATATGGCAAATTCACAACAGCATACGCCGGCAGCCGAGACCGGATCTATCGAGCAATATGACGCCATCGTCATCGGCGCCGGGATCACCGGTCTG
>Ga0182024_10005336_pt1 | contig 28897 bp, 26 predicted proteins | sample P32metaG_FD_120480 | JGI IMG/M metagenome (GOLD analysis project Ga0182024, IMG submission 120480) | Permafrost microbial communities from Stordalen Mire, Sweden - P3-2 metaG (Illumina Assembly) | ecosystem: Environmental > Terrestrial > Soil > Wetlands > Permafrost | place: Sweden: Stordalen...
ACGTTCCACTGCCACACCAACGCCAGCGACGGCAAGAACACGCTCGATGAAATGGCCCACGAAGCGCGCGACCTGGGCCTGACCTATCTCGGCATCGCCGACCATTCGCGCTCCTCCATTCAGGCCAACGGCCTCAGCGAGGAGCGGCTCGCCGCGCAGGTCGAGGACATGCGCAAGCTGAACCTGGGTTTCGACGGCTTCCACGTTTTCGCGGGAAGCGAGGTGGACATCCTCAAGGATGGTAAGCTCGATTTTGGTGACGACGTGCTGCGGCATCTCGATTACGTCGTCGCCTCCGCGCACAACCTGCTGAACCAGGACGAGGCGACGATGACCGCGCGTCTGATCCGCGCCATGGAAAACGAATACGTCACCATGCTCGGCCATCCGAGCGGCCGGCGCCTGCTCCAGCGCGAGGCCAGCCGCCTGAACTACGAGAAGCTGATCGATTGCGCCGCCCGCACCGGCACGTGGATCGAGCTCAACTGCAGCACATCGCGCATGGACATGGACTGGCGCTGGTGGCGTCACGCGCGCGACCAGGGCGTCAAGTGCGTGATCAATCCCGACGCGCACCGCATCTCCCAATTCGCCTCGCTGCGCCACGGCGTCACCGCCGCGCGCAAAGGCTGGCTGCGCCGCGAAGACGTGATGAACACGCGCACGCTCGACGAGATCGAACGCGCGCTGGCGTAGCGCGCACAGCCACGTCACGTGGACCCAGTTCAGTCGGCGAACTCCGTTCAGTTGGTAGCCGTCGACCTCCGGGCGACGGAGTCTATCGCGAAAGCGATTCTCTAAAGATCCGTCATCCTGAGCGAAGTCGAAGGACCTCTAGTTATTCCGTTCGGAAGATGGACGCATGATCACGCAGGTCCGCTTAAACAAACGCGCCCTTCCCGTCGTTCCCAAGTTAAACTTGGAGCTAATCGCCGCCTCTCCGCTCAATCCCGCGCCGACTCCAAAACCCTCCTCAGCGCCACCGCGCGCTCTTCCCACGTATGCTCGCCCGCCCAGAGCCGCGCCACGTCCGCCTCCTGTGCCTCAAACCGAAACGACCGCAGCGCGGTCGCCCACGATTCCACATCCGGCTGCTCGACCCGCGTACACCACGCGCCCACCTGCAAACTCTCCAGCGACGGCAGCGCCGTGCTCACCACCGGTAATCCACAGCGCGCATAATCGAATAATTTCATCGGGCACGAGTAACGCCCCGAACCTGATTCCAGCAGCGTCGGAATCAGCCCCGCGCGCGAACCGGCCAGCGCATCAGGAATTTTCTCCAGCGTCACTCGTGGTTTCCATTCAACGCCGCTCACATCGCATCGCCCACCCAGTGCCCGCCATTCCGCTTCCGTCCCGCCCACGATGCGCAGCGGGACCTCCGCGCGCCGTGCCGCCTCGATCACAATCTCCAGCCCCTTCCAGTCGGCGATCGATCCGCAATAAACGAATGGGCCGTCCGCCCGTGCCGCGCTCGCGCCCAGCGGCGACTGGCCTGCATTCGGCACAATGGCGAAGTCGCCGGCCAACGCGTATCGCTCCCGCAACGCCTGCGCCAATGCCTCGCTCGTCGCCACGCGATGCGCCGCTCCGGTCAGCGCGGCGCGCTCCAAATCCTCCAGCTCGCGTTGGGCACTCGCATTGCCGCGAGGCGTCTCCGCAAAAATTTCGTGCGCCTCGAAGGTATAAGGCACCGCCGAACGTCGAAGCATCGCCGCCGCCTTCAGATGAATGACAAACGCCCCGGAAAACGGAGCCTGCGCACCCAGCCAGCGTCGAAAATGAAACGCAAAGATCGCCGCGCTGCGCACCGGCCCGATGCTCCGCGAAAGACTCACCGTCTCAAACCCCGGCACGACGTCCGGCCCGGCCACTTCGACCAGATGCGCCCGCAATTCCGCCGCGCCGCCCGCCGTCACCAGCACGACCTGCCAGCCCGTGCGCGCCAGCGCAACGCACGTGGAAAGCGTGTGCACCTCGCGCGCGCGGCGACCTGTCCATTCCTCGAGATAGAGATACAGAAGACGCTTCATGACGATGTCGGCGTCGTGGCGCCGGCCTTCTTTTCCGGTACCGTTTCAATCAATCGCAAAATTTCGCGAGCCGCGCGTTCCGCGGAAAACGTGGCGCGAATACGCGCATGCCGCGCTGCGCGATCGTCGTCGCCCCGCCGCGCGTGCAGGTCAGCAAGTCGCGCAGCCAGTGCATCAATATCCTGCGCGGGATAGGAAACGTAATCGTTCGGCGCGAGAAATTTCGCCAAGCCGACCTGGTCGGAAAGCACGAGCGGCAATCCCGTGCAAGCGGCCTCCAACGCGCTGATCGAAAACGCCTCCATGCCGATCGACGGCAGCACATACAGCTCGCCCGCGTGGAGCAGATCACGCAACGCAGGCGCATCGAGCAGGCCGCGCAGCGTGACGCGATCGCCGAGCCGCAGTGCGGTAATGCGTGCCTCCAGCGCGGCGCGTTCCGGACCTTCGCCGGCCAGGTCGAGCGCGGCGTCGATGCCATGGCGGTCACGCAGCCGCGCGATAGCTTCGACGAGATTCGCAAAACCTTTCCAGCCCACCAGCCGGCCGCTTGAGACGATTCGCCAGGGGCCTACATGCGAACCCGCAGATGCGATCCCGGGCGAGAAAAAATCGACATCGACCGGATTGGGAATAAGCGCCGGACGCCGCCCCACTCTATTCTCAGCAAGGTCGGCCACGCGCGGACTGACCGCGAACGCGGCGTCGATCGCTCCGTAAAAGCGGCGGTCACCCGCGAAGAAATCGGTGCCGTGAAAACCCATGACCACGCGCAGGTCGGGCCGCGCTTTCTTCCACCACCATGCCACCGGCCAGTCGAACGGCTTGGCCAGCAGCACCGCGTCACAGCACTCGCGCCGCCACGCGGCGCGGATGCTCCACGCAAAGTGAAGCCGCTGCACGAGTCTCTGGAAGCGCGTGCCGATGTCGGGAATTTTGTGCGTCTCCCAATAGGGATGCAGGTCCAGCGTCAGCGTCGTGGTGCGATGAACGCGGCCCGGTTTCGGCGCGCCGCCGAACAATACGACCTCATGGCCCAGCCGCTGCATCGCCTCGCCGACCGTGAACGAAAATGTCTCGATCCCGCCGACCTCCGGCGAGCCGGGCAGGTCGAACGTCGCGTTGGGCAGGAAAATACCGATCTTCACGCCACCCCTCCCCGCACGAGCGATTTCCCAACCACGTCCAGCGCCTCGGCCAGCACGCGCTCGAAGGAAATCGTCGTGATCGAATCGCCGATCTGGGCCGTGGATATCGCGCGATGCAAAACCGAATCGGCCTGATGCGGCCCGCACGCCTCGACCGACGAACCGCGATCCGTCGGCGCAAAAAGCGTGACCGTCGGACAGCCCACCGCGAGCGCGAGATGATAAGGCCCCGTGTCGCCCGAGATGAAGGCGACGGCCCCAGCCTGTGCGGTTGCGAGCGCATGCAGCGACAACTCGCCCGCGTGGTTGTGGCCGCGGGACTTCATGCGCGAAACGATCTCCGCCGCGAGAGGCTGCTCGTTGCGATCGCCCGTCAGCCAGATATCAACCTTGAGTTGTTCCGCGATGGCATCGGCCAGCCGCGCCCAGTTTTCCGCAGGCCAGCGCTTGATCGCGCGCGAGGCTCCGGGATGAATCAGTACCAGCCGCTTCCGTTCATCCTGCGTTTGTTCCAAGTGCGGCAACTCGAGTCGATGCGTGCTCGGCGCGAGACCCAGCGCCTCCGCCATTGCGAGATTATTCTCGATGGCATGACCGGTCGCGTAATCCGACGCGCCGGGCTGCCGCAACATCGACCCATTCGCCATCCAGCGCGGATACCGCGTCCAGCGCGAGCGATAGCGGAGGAAGCCGCGCACGCCGCCGTGCCACAGTTCCGGCACGAGATCAGGCTCCGTAAAATTCGCCAGCAGCGCGATGCGGTGCGAGTCGGCGCGCAACTGGTCGCGCAAACCTTCCCAGCGATATTTTCCCCGCACGGTGAAGACGCGATGCAGGCGCGGATCATCCTTATATAAGTCGGCATAGGGCGCCTTGACCAACAGCGACACCCGTTCCGGCCCGAGATGGTGCGCGAGCGTGGAAAGCAGCGGCGTCGTGAGGAGCGAATCGCCGAGGGCTGTGGTGGCAACGACGAGGACTTTTTCGTTGTCCTTGAGATGCGCGCGGGTCTCCTCGATCGACCAAGTGCGGAGCAAGCCGAGGCCGTGCGCGGCATGATGCGCGCCGCTCCAAAGCGGATCGAGACCCGGGAAATTCATGGCGCCCACACCTCCCGCACCTGCGCGAAAACCTGCTCCGCGCCAATATCGTCCATGGCCGCATCGGCAGGCGTGCGATAATTTTCCGGGCGCACCAGTTGCACCACGCGATGGCGGTCGCCGTAGCCATAAGGCCCGACGCGGCTCGCCGGATTATTGCAGTGGATGATCGCGACCACGCGCGTGCCCACGGCGAAACCCAGATGCATGATGCCCGTGTCGGTCGAGACCAGCGCCCGCGCGCTCGCCAGCAGCGCGGCCGATTCTGCCAGCGTGAACTTTCCCACCACGTCATGATAGGGGCGTGTACCGCCGGCAAAAAGACTCTCGAGCAATCGACGTCGCTCCTCCTGGTCGGGACCGCCCAGGACAAAAATCTCCGCGTCGAGTTGTGCCGATGCCAGCCGGATCAATTCCGCGTAGCGGGTCACCGGCCAATCACGCCACGAGGCGCGACGCCCGCCGCCCAATTGCAGGACGAGACGCGGGCGCGGGCCGATTTTCCAGGCGCGTAATTTTTCCTCCAGCGCCGCGCGCTCCGCTGCCGTGACCGCATACACGAGATGCGGCTCCGGCGTGTCGACCCCCACGTAGCGCGCCAGCCGCAGCGTCTGCTCCACGCCGTGGGTCGCATCCCAATCGGGTTGCTCCACGTGATGACCGCACAGCCAGCTCAGGCGCGTCATGTTCGGCGTGCTCACCGTGACATCGGGATCGAGCAAAAAACTCAGGCAGCGCGGCTCGGGATCGTTGCCGCGCAGTTGCAGGATCGCGTCCCACGGCCCCGCCCCGCGCAACTCGCCCGCGAGACGCCGGAACGCAAAAGGCCCCTTGTGGAAAAGGAAGACCCGATCCACGAATGGATTGTGCTCCAGCAAAAGCCGTCGCCGACGATGCACCACCGCGGAAAGATGGATGCCCGGAAACGTTTCACGCAACGCCTTGAAGACGACCGAATCGGTGAGCGTGTCGCCGATGCCCGCGCAGGTGAAGACCAGCACGCGCGACCCCGCGCCCAGCCGGATCGGCCGCGCCTTGGGAGGGCGACGCCGCGCCAGCGCGCGAAAAATCGCGACATACGCGGAAGCGGAAAGGCGGCTGGCCAGCGACATCGGTTTGTTATGGCACAAATGGAGCGCGTTCGCTCTCCAGATACGGCGCCAGCGCGGCACGCACGCGATCGAGCGGCAGCAGGCCCTCGCCCGGCTTCAGCCGCACGAAGGTATGACGCGGACCGCGTGAATACCATTTTTCAAACGGCCCTTCCGACCAAAGCACGACAGCGAGCGTGCCCATCGCCGCAGCCAGATGCGCCGCGCCGCCCTCACCCGTGATGAGAAGATGCGCCTGCCCGACCAGTGCCGCGAGTTCCAGCGGGCCCGGCGTCGAAAGCACGCGGGCGCGTCCGGCGGTTGCCTCGGCCAGTCGGTGCGCACGCGGGAGATCCGCCGGCAATCCCACGAGACCGACAGCAAGATCGGCGCGACTGGAAAGCTCGGAGACAAGCGCCGCGAAATCTTCGTCGCGAAAACGCAACGGACTCGTGCTGCTGACATTCACGAGCACCAAGCGTCGATTTTTCCAGAACGACGCGAGCGCTTCGGCGAACGCGATTGCCGACGTGGGCAGATCAAGTTGGAGATCGGGCACCGGATCGACCGGCGCTTCGACGCCCAGCGGCGCGAGCAATCCCAGCGTGGCCTCGATCTGGTGGATACGCCACAAGTCGGCCGGAATGGCCACGGGATCGGTGTAGAATTCCGACGCAGTCCCGTTCTCGTATCCGATGCGTCGCGCGGCGTTGGTCAGCCGCGTCAGAAACGCGAGCCGTTTGTCGAAGCCCGCCTTGGCCGCGATGACCCAATCGAATTCCTGCAGGCCGCGCGCATTGCCGACCAGCGCCGTCCAGCGGTTCAAGCCAGGGCGCAACGGAATGACGCGATCCACGGCAGAGCATGCCTGCGCAATGGGCGCACCCGCCGTGTCGCACGCGACGGCAAGATGCGCGGCGGGAAACTGCCGGCGCAACGCGCGCAACAACGGCAGCGTGCAGATCATGTCACCCATGCGATTGCGGCGAATGACGAGGATGCGCGGATCCTCGCACGAAACGCGCGGGGCATGGCGATGGCCAAGGCGCAACGAGGCGGCCAGAGCGCGAACAAGCAGCGCACTCATGCGGGGCCCAGGATGAGTTCGTCCAGCGCGGCTTGCGCCTGCGCGACAGTGATCGAGGCCAGACACGCGCGCACCGCGTTCCAGTCGCACACCTGCCGGTTCGCCTCGTTGCACGGGCACGGCGCGGCGAGCACGCGGCCTCGCGGCGTCCACGGCCCCCAGCTTTTGGGATCGGTCGGCCCGAAGAGCGCGATGACCGGCACGCCGACCGCGGCGGCAACGTGCATCGGCGCCGTATCCACGCCGAAATAACCGTCCGTCGCGGCGGAAAGCGCGGCGATCTGCGTGAGCGACAGGTTGCCGTCGAAGAAAAGCGGCTTCGTGCGGCACAACGCCACGATCTCCCGCGCGCGCTGCCGTTCGCGCTCCACCGGCCCGGTTGTGACGACCACGCGCGCGCCGCGTTCGTTTTGCAGCCAGTCGATCACCGCCGCCATCGACGCGCTGTCCCAGCATTTCCACAACCAGCGCGCGACGGGATGGATATGCACGACGCGCGCGGGACGCAGCGGCGCAATCTGCCCATCCGCCCAGCGCCGCAAATCCTCCGGCACGACGAGGCAGAGTTCGCCGGGAGTCGTCGAACGCAGTCGCAGACCGGCCTGCTCCAGCAGATAAAAATGCCGCTCCACTTCGTGCATCGGCGGCGACGAACTGGGCGCGCGCAGATTGTAAATCAGCCGCCGCGGATCAAACCGGTTCCACGAATAATGCGCCGAGCCGAGCCGATAACGCGCCCCGCTGAGGAGCGAGCACCACGCCGTTCGGTCGCCGTCGGTGAACCCGATGGTGAGATCGAAGCGGCGGCGCCTCAGCTCGCGCAGGAAACCCAGTTCGCGGACCAGCGCGCCGCCCGTCTCCCGCTCATAGACGATCACATCATCGATGTGCGGATTGTGCGCGAGCATCGCCTCAGTCCCGGCGTTGACGACGACGGTGATGCGCGCCTGCGGAAATGTCTCCCGCAGCGCACGCAGGGCGGGCGTGATCATGAGCACGTCGCCGATGTTGCGCATCTTGAAGACGCCGATGCGCTGAACGTTTTTCAATTCCATTGGCCGGGGTAAACCGGCATCGTATCGGCTCTGTTTTATGAGGCAATGGCGTATTCTCCACACGGAGTCGTCCCATGGATGGGGCGGCCAGGAAATACGGGTCTTCGCCGAGCTCGAATGGATGCGTGCGCAGGGCCACTGGGTCGCGCTGGCCGCGCATCCCTCCAGCAAGATCGCCCAGCAGGCCTACCGAGTCGGGATTCCTTTCCGCCCGCTGGAGACTCAGAAGGCGCTGCTACCCCTCGCCGCCGTGAAACTCGCGGCCTGGATCAGGCGCCAGCGCATCGACGTGGTCAACACGCACAGTTCGAATGATGGCTGGGTCGCCGGACTGGCCGCGCGACTGGCCGGCTGCGTGCTGGTGCGCTCGCGCCACATCGAGGTCGATTATCCAAACCGTCTTTGGAGCGGCATCGCCTATCGCACCCTGCCGCATCATGTCCTGACCACCAGCCAGCGCATCGCGGGACGGCTGATCACCGAGCTGGGAATCCCGCCTGAGCGTGTCACCTGCATCGCGACGGGCATCGATCTCCAGCGCTTTCATCCCGACGCACCGGGGACGGTACGTCAGCAATTGGGCCTCGCCGATGACGTCGCGCTCGTCGGCATGATTTCCGTCCTGCGGAGCTGGAAAGGCCACGCGACGTTCCTCGACGCCGCCGCGCTGCTCCTGAAATCGGGCCGCCCCGTCCATTTCCTCATCGCGGGCGACGGACCGGGCCGCGTGGAATTGACGGATAAAATCGCAAACGAGCCCTGGCGCGATCATGTCACGCTACTGGGCCATCGCGGCGACGTGGAAACTGTGCTGGCGTCACTCGACGTGCTCGTGCTGCCCTCCTACGCGCACGAGGGTATTCCGCAGATCATCCTGCAGGCGCAGGCCATGGCGCGCGCCATCGTCGCCACGCGCATCGGCGGCATTCCCGAGGTGGTGGAGGACGGCGTGACCGGCCTGCTTATCCAGCCGCGCGATTCGGCCGCCCTCGCGGACAAAATTGCCCTGCTGCTCGACGATCCGGCGTTGCGCAGAAAACTTGGTGCGGCCGCACGGAGTTATGCGGAATCCCAGCACAGCATCGACCGCATGGGCACGCGTCTGCTGGAGCTTTACACCAGTCTCCGCCCATCGTCCTGATCCGCGCGACGAGCGATTTTTGCGGTAGCCGTCGACCTACTCCAGCGTAAACGTCTTCAGGCTGGCATCGAAAAGCGGAGCGTCGCGAACGCCATCTCGCGCAAGGCAGGAAGCGGTCACGACCAGCTTGTTACCCGATCCGCCGTCGAAAAAATAGAAGATCTCCCGCAGATGATAGGGTCCGGCAATATCGGTCGCTTCAACCCGAATACCATCGAGCCCGGCAGTGGTAAGAAAGGGCCGCTGATCCACGACGTGCATGTCCCGCAACGCGCCGCTCGACTGGAGTGCGGCGAGACTGGAACTCACATAATCGCCCAGCGCTTTCGGGCTGCTTTCGATCACCACGTCGATATTGGCCGCAAAGCCATCGCGACGCGGAGCCGCACTGACCGGGTATTTCAAAAAGCTCGCTTGCTGGACGCTCCATCCCGGCGGCGCCTGATAAGAAAAGAGACCCTTCGCCAAAACGGTCGATCCCATCTCGTCAGCCCGACTCGATAGTGCCACGCAGGAGAAAATCGCCGTCGCCAGAAAAAGGACTCGGACGATTTTCATGGCGTCCGCGAACCTAGGCGTCGGGCGTCTTCAGCCGCGATGCGGGCGGCTTGCCGAGGTAGCCCTTCTCGAAACGCTTCAGCAGTCCCTGGCGCGGATCGTAGCTGAGCAGTTCTGCGTAGCGCGCCCAGCCCACCATGGTCTTGAGGAGAATCTTCGGCCGCTCGCCGGGGAAAAGCTGCGCCAGGTCATCGAGCACGTCCTTCTCGTCGATCTGCTTGTCCTCCTCGTGATCGATCCGGTCGGCGAAATGGCGGAAGATTTTCAGGTCCAGCAGCAGGTCGTGCATCAGCGCCTTGCGCTGCTTCGGATCGGCCTGCCGGAATTCGTTCCCCTTGGCCGTGAGCCGCACCGTCTGCCCGGGCGTCTCCACCAGGCCGATGAGCTCGGTAGCCTTGATGACGGAAAGGAACGTGCTGAAGTCGCGCTTCAATCGTTGCGCAAGGGCGAAGATGCTTTCGGGCTCCTTGCCCAGGGTCTGCACAAGCCCCATCACCTCGCCCATATTCACGTTGGGCAACGGCTCGTAGGCCGAGTCCACTTCCAGTCCCGGCGTCTCGGGCGGCGGATCGCTCACCGTCGCCTCGTCGTGCAGGACCGAGTTGGTCAGCATGGCGTGGATCTGCGCGACCAACTGCTGGAACGCCGGCGTGGTCGGGTCGCGCGGATAAGGCAGCGTGTTGGGCACGATCTTCTGCACGCGTCCGGGATGCGCCGCGAGCACCACGATGTGCCGCGCCAGATAGACCGCCTCGGAGATGTTGTGCGTGACCAGGACCAGGCTCTTGAAGCCCGAGGCGGGATCGCTCGCGATGCGGCCGATCTCGTTGCGCAGCGTCTCGCCCGTCAGCACGTCCAGCGCGCTGAACGGCTCGTCCATGCAAAGGATCGTCGGCTCCATGATGAGCGCCCGCGCGATGCCAACGCGTTGCTTCATGCCGCCGGAAAGTTCCTTCGGCAGCACGTCGCCGTAACCGTCGAGCCCCACCGTCTCGATGATCTTCTGGAAGTGCAGCTCGCGCTCTTCCGGCGAATAACGCGAATTTTCCAGCCCGAGCAGAATATTTTCCCGCACCGTCAGCCACGGAAAGAGCGCGAAATTCTGGAAGACCATCGCCACGCCGGGATTCACCCCGCGCAGCGGCTGGCCGTTCACCTTGACGATGCCGCCCGTGGGTTTGATGAGCCCGGACAGGATGCGCATGATCGTCGACTTGCCACAACCGGAGGGCCCGAGCAGGGCCAGCACGTCGTGCGCCTGCACGGTGAGGTTGATGTCCTCCAGGATTTTCGTCGTCTCGCCCTCGGCCTCGCCGAAGCGCATGTCGATGCCGATGAGTTCGATGAGGGGTGCGGCGGTCTCGGGCATAAGCGTGAGGGGTGGGAGTTCCGGTCAGGTAATCAGCTGGAAGCGGTCCTGCGCAATCGCGGAAAGCCTCTTCCAAACGAAGCGGTTGAAGATGACGACGAACACCGCCATGGCCAGCACGGCGGCGGCAAGTTGCGGAAAATTACCCGTGTCCGTCGCCTGGAAGATCAGCGCGCCGAGCCCCGTGGCCGTGTGGGTCTTGCCCTCGTACTGCACATACTCGGAGACGATGCTGGCGTTCCACGCCCCGCCCGCCGCGGTGATCCAGCCGGTGGTCAGCGCGGGAAAAATGCCCGGCAGCCAGAGCGTCCGCCACGCCTGCCAGCGCGTGAGGTGCGTCAGCTGCGTGCAGGCGCGCAAGTCCTGCGGAACGGCGCTGGCACCCGAGATCACGTTGAACAGGATATACCAGATGGTGCCGAGCATCATCAAAATCACCGCGCCCCACTGCAAGCTGCCGTGCAGCAGGTAAATCAGCATCACGATGTTCGGGAAAACGAGTGGCGACGGAAACGACGCGGCGATCTGCGTCAGCGGCATGAGGTAACGCGCCAGCCTGGGATTGGACCCAATCCACACGCCGATCGGCACGGCAATGAGCGTGCTTAAGCCGATGGCGGCCAGCACGCGGATCAGCGTAAAGAACAGGCTGTACGCGATGACCAACCACTCGGCCGCCTTCACCTCCGCGAGGAGCTTGATCACGTTGACGGCGCCGAATGCCCCGGCCAAAAGCGCGACGCCCAAAAAGATTTTGCGCCAGGGCACGAACGTCATCCAGGACGCGCGCTTCGCCGCAGCAGGTGCGACGCCCGACGCCTCCACCGGTGCTTCTTCTTTCCGCCGTCGCAGCAACATCCGAGTGCCTCGCGCATGCAGCCAGTTTCCCAGCCGCGAACGACCGAGATAGTCCAGCACGGCCGAGCGGTCCTGGAACTCGGCTTCGGTGTCCTCCATCTTGAACTTGTTCGACCAGACGATCAGCGGCCGCCAGACGAACTGGTCCAGCAGAACGATCATCGTCACCATCGCCACTACATCCCAGGCCTGTGCGGCGAAGTTGTTCTGTTCCTGCGCCACGCTCATGTACGAGCCGAGCCCGCGCACGCGGTAATCCTGATTGTTGAGCTGGAACGCCTCGATGATCGAAAGGAAGAACCAGCCGCCGGCCATCGAGACCATGCTGTTATAGACCAGGCCCTTGCTGGCGAAGGGCAGTTCGATCTGCGTGAAGCGCTGCCACGGCGTGAAGCGCGCGAGGCGCCCCACAAACTTGAAGTCGTCCGGCAGCGCCTTGAGCGAGTAATAGAAACTGAAGGTCATGTTCCAGACCTGCCCCGTGAAGATCACGATGATGCAGGTCAGCTCCAGGCCGAATTCGCTGCGCGGAAAAAGGGCGACGAGCGCGAGTTCGATCGGAGCCAGGAACGCGGCCAGCGGCAGGCTTTGCAGGATGTCGAGCAGCGGAATGAGGAATCGCTCGGCATGGCGATCGTACGCTGCCCAGCGTGCGTAAAAGAGCGTGAAGACGAACGACAACACGTAGGCGATGGCTCCCCGGCTGAAGGACAGGAGTGTGTAATAGGGCAGATACCACGGCGAGAGATTGATCGACACCTCGCGCTGGAACGGCTGATGCCATTGCCGCCCCATCTCGATCAGGCTGAAAATCCCGATCAAGATCAGCACCAGCACGAGCACATCGGCCAGCGTGCTGCGACGTGGCGCGGCCTCGGCGGCCAGGGTCTGGGTGGGATTGAGGTCCATCGGAGGCTCGTTGGTAGGTTTTCAGCGCGGCTTTGTCCACCGCTTTAGGGCTTGGACGCCCCCCGCCTACGAAATTGTCACATAGTCTTCGCAGGCGCGGTGGTCCGGTAGCCGTCGACCTCTGGGCGACGGAGCCATCGCGAAAGCGATTCTTTAAGATCGGTCATCCTGAGCGAAGTCGAAGGACCTCTAGCTATTTCCTCGGCAACGTCACCTCATTCGCAACCAACGCCGCTACAGATGGAAATCTTCCTCTTGTCGTCGCCACGCTTTCCAGTTCATTCTATCCGTTCCGCTTTTCCCGTTCTTTTACTGCATCCGATCATGGCCCGTCCTTCTCCCCTCCGCTTTGCCATCGTGGCCAGCACCTACAACCTCGAGTACGTCGACGGCCTGCTCAACGCCGCCGCCGCGACACTCAAGGGCCACGACATCACCGTCGTCCGCGTCCCCGGCGCGTTCGAGATTCCCCTCCAAGTGCAGCGGCTCGCGCGCTCCAAGCGTTTCGCCGCCGTGCTCGCCCTCGGCATCGTCTGGCAGGGCAAGACCGCCCACGCCGACCAGATCGTCCGCGCCGTCACCGACGCCCTCATGCGCATCATGCTGGAAACCGACGTGCCCGTGATCCACGAAGTCCTTTCCATCAAGACCGAGGCCGAGGCAAAAGCGCGTTGCTTCGGGAAGAAGCTCAACCGCGGCCGCGAAGCCGCCGAAGCCGCGCTCGTCATGGCCGCGCTGGGGAAACGGTAATGGGTGTCCGTCGTTCCGGGCGCGAAGCCGCCATCCAGTTCCTTTACCAGTACGACACCTACAAGCCCGCGGACCTCGACACGGCCCTCAAGGCCTTCTGGAAGCAGAGCGAGGAGAAAAAGGGCGTCTGCGACTTCGCCGAGGACCTGTTGCGCGGCGTACTCGACAAGCTGCCCGACGTCGACGCGAAGATTCGCGGCCTGGCCGACAATTGGGACTTCGAGCGGCTCGCCGTCGTCGACCGCAATATCCTGCGCCTCGCCATCTACGAGATGCTTTTCCGCCCCGAGATCCCGCCCGTTGTCTCCATCAACGAGGCGATTGAGATCGCCAAGAAATTCAGCACCGCCGAGTCGGGCAAGTTCGTCAACGGCCTGCTCGACAAGGTGAAGAAGGACATCCTCCGCCCCGCGCGGCAGGCGTCGGAGTAGATCACGCGGCGGTTCTCGCGCGCCGTGACATTGCGCCCGCCGTGAGGTATCTTCTCGCGTGCCTTTCATCTTCATCCGCGAGCCGGAGCGCCTGCAAAAGCGGTGGATCGCCGCCGCGGTGGCCATCGCGCTTTTCTTCCACGCCGGCGTGGCGGGCGTGTTCGATCTCTACAAAATCCCGCGCCTGCAGACGCCGGCGCAGCACAGCGCCATGATCGGACCGTTCACCGTCCAGCAGGTGCAGGTCGACCTCAGCGCGCTCAAGGCCAACCAAGCCGACCCCACCGCGCACCTGCCCGAGCCCGAGGCGCCCAAAAATCCAGCCGAGTTCAACCTCGATCCCCGGCTCGTCGAAAAGGCGCTGCAGACCCCGCAGCCCATGCTCCGCCAGCCAACGCTGCCCGACCCCAGCCGCGTCGTCGCCGCCAGCGATCTCAGCCAAGGCACTCCCTATGTCGAGAACGCCAACTCCAGCGTGACCGCCGACATCGACAAGGTCGCGCCCGCCGCCACCAGCACCGATCCGCTCGTCTCCTCGTCAAAAATGGCGCAGGACATCATCAACTCCAGCCCGGGCACGCCGCAATCCGGCCTCGTCAGCGGCTCGCTCGGCAACAGCAGCCAGGGCGCGGGCGACGTCCCCGGCTTCAACGCGCTGCCGCCCACTCCCCCGCCCGACCTGAACAACCTGCCCGAGCCGGTGCTCCTGCGCCTGCCTGCCGACGTGCTCTTCGATTTCGACTCGGCCCAGCTCAAGCCCGACGCCGCCAACATCCTCGGCCAAGCCTCGGCCATGATCGCGAAATATCCCGACGCCTCCGTCACGGTCGACGGCTATTCCGACTCCTTCGGCAAACCCGACTACGACCTGACGCTCTCGCAGTTGCGCGCGCAGGCCGTGCGCGACTGGCTCCAGGGCCACGCGCCTCCCGGCACCTACCATTTCACGTCCAAGGGCCACGGCGCGGCCGATTTCGTCGTCAGCCCGCAGCTCTCCATCGACCAGCAGCAGCCCAACCGCCGCGTCGAGCTGGTCATCCAGGCGCTCAAGCCGCAGTAAGTTCAGTCGGCAGCCGTCGACCTCCGTCCGACGGAGTCCATCGCGAAAGCGATTCCTAAAGATCCGTCATCCTGAGCGAAGTCGAAGAACCTCTAGCTATTCTCCTCGGCGGGCGTTGCCGAACAAAGGTAGCCGGCGCTGTCCCTACTTCTTCAGCAAATCGCGAATCTCCATCAGCAACTGCTGGTCGGTCGTGGGCGCGGCCGGTTCGGCCGGTTTCTCGGCTTCCTTGCGCTTAAGCGAGTTGACGCCCTTGACCACGAGGAAGATCACGAAAGACACGATGATGAAATTGATCACCTTGTTGATGAAGTCGCCGTAGGCGATGGCCACGCCCGCCTTGGTCACCTTACCCGTCGCGTCGACCACGTCCGGGGTGATGGGAAACTTCAGCGCGGAAAAATCGATGCCGCTGGTCACGTAACCAATCGGCGGCATGACGATGTCTGCCACGAGCGAACTGACGATCGCGCCGAACGCCGCGCCGATGATCACGCCCACGGCGAGATCGACCACATTGCCGCGCGAGATGAATTCCTTGAACTCTTTGACCATGCTCATGGGACTTAAGTAAGGACTGGCACCCGGCCTAACAAGGTTAAAGTTTCCGGCGTCCCGCTGCCGGCTGATCCGAATTCATTCAAAATTCGAACGAGTACAGGCTCCCTACTGTCTGAACATGGAAACCATGACCCGCCATCTCGCCAGCAAAGTCCCCGCGATCACCTTCGCCTTCTGGGTCATGAAAATCTGCGCCACGACCCTGGGCGAGACGGGCGGCGACCTGCTCTCGATGACGCTGAATGTCGGCTATGCGGTCAGCTCGCTCATCCTCATCTCCTTCTTCGTCGTCACCGTCATCGCACAGCTCGCCTCGAAGGCTTACCATCCCGCGCTCTACTGGCTGGTGATCCTCGCCACCAGCACGGCCGGCACCACCATGTCGGACTTCATTGATCGCACGCTCCACTGGGGTTACCCCACCGGCGCCGCCGTGCTGGCCGGGCTCCTCGTTGGCGTGCTGGTGGTCTGGCGACTGACCACCGGTTCGCTCAAGGTCGATCACATCCGGTCGAGGAAGGTCGAAACCTTTTACTGGACGGCGATCCTCATCTCCAACACGCTCGGCACCGCGCTGGGCGATTTCCTGGCCGACAGCTCCGGACTCGGCTTTGGAGGCGGCGCCTTGCTCATCTCCAGCCTGCTGCTGCTCATCACACTCGCCCATTACTTCACGCCCGCGCCGAAGACGCTCCTCTTCTGGCTCGCCTTCGTCCTCACCCGCCCCTTCGGCGCCACGGCGGGCGACCTGCTGACCAAGACGCACGCCAAGGGCGGCCTCGGCTTCGGTACCATCGGCTCCTCGGCGGTCCTCATGGCGGTTTTGGTCGTCTTCGTCGCCCTGGCCATGCGCCAGCGCACCCCTGTCCCCGCCTGATTTCGCCCTGGAGTTTCCCCTTGCAGCCCAGAGGCGGCTCGGGCATGCTTCCCCTCCTGCGCTTGATAGCCCGGCCCATGCCGTGCGGCGCGGAAAGGTAACCTTTAACCCTCCCCTCGCCGAGGCAAAGGCGATTTGGTCTTGAAAGCACGCCGCCCCACCGGGTGGCATGGTCCGGCACCGTTACCGCCGGGCAGACTGTTTCGGGTGCAACATCCAGGCGCCCTTTTTAGAATCCCATGAGTGCAACCATGCAAGAATTGTTGGGGAAGACGATGCGCTCGTTTTCCGAAGGCAGCATCGTCAAGGGACGCATCCTGCAGAAGCGGCAGAATGAAGTCCTCATCGACATCGGCTACAAGTCCGAGGGCGTCATCAGCATCAGCGAATTTGAGGACGACACCAATCTCGAAGTCGGCAGCGAAGTCGAAGTGCTCCTCGAGCGCCTCGAGAACGACGAGGGCATGGTCGTCCTCTCCAAGGAAAAAGCGGCCCAGAAACAGAACTGGGAAAAGATCGTCGCCATCTTCAACAACGGCGGCCTCATCACCGGCAAGGTCAAGGCCGTGGTCAAGGGCGGCCTCATGCTCAACGTCGGCGTCGAGGCATTCCTGCCCGGCTCCCAGGTCGACATCATCGCGCCGAAAGACCTGCGCGTGTACGAGGGCAAGACCCTCGAGTGCAAGATCGTCAAGCTGAACGAAGAGCGCAAGAACGTCGTCCTCTCCCGCCGCGAGCTCATTGAAGCCGAGCGTGCCGAGAAGCGTTCCAAGCTCCTCAGCGGCATCGAAAAGGGCGGCACCGTCAAGGGCACCGTCAAGAACATCACCGATTTCGGCGCCTTCATCGACCTCGACGGCCTCGACGGCCTGCTCCACATCACCGACATGAGCTGGAGCCGCCTCAACCACCCGAGCGAAATGCTCAAGGTGGGCCAGGAAGTCGAAGTGCTCGTGCTCGACATCGACCGCGAGAAAGAGCGCGTCTCGCTCGGCCTCAAGCAGAAGACCTCCAACCCCTGGGACAAGATCGCCGAGAAATATCCGGTCAACCTCAAGGTCAAGGGCAAGATCACCAACCTCGTGCCTTATGGCGCGTTCGTGGAACTGGAACCCGGCATCGAAGGCCTCGTCCACGTCTCCGAGCTCTCCTGGACCAAGCGCATCGCGCGTCCCGCCGATGTGCTCACTGTCGGCCAGGAAGTCGAAGCGGTCGTCCTCGGCGTCAGCAAGGAAGACCAGAAGGTCTCCCTCAGCATCCGCCAGCTCGACACCAATCCGTGGGAGGAAGTCACCGGCAAGTACCCGCCCGGCACCCACGTCAAGGGCAAGGTCCGCAACCTCACCGCCTACGGCGCGTTTGTGGAACTGGAAGAAGGCATCGACGGCATGATCCATGTCTCCGATCTCTCCTGGACCAAGAAAATCAATCACCCCAGCGAAGTGCTGAAGAAGGGCGACGACATCGAGGCCGAAGTGCTCGAGATCGACAAGGCCAACCAGCGCATTTCGCTCAGCCTGAAACATCTCGCCAACGATCCGTGGAAGTCGATCGAGTCGCGCTACAAGATCGGCGACCTCGTCTCCGGCAAGGTCAGCAAGGTCGCCAGCTTTGGCGCCTTCATCCAGCTGGCCGACGACATCGACGGCTTGGTGCACATCTCGCAGATCAGCAACGATCGCGTCGAGAAGGTGAAGGAAGTGCTCAAGATCGGACAGGAAGTCTCCGCCCGCGTCATCAAGGTCGACAAGACCGAGCGGCGCATCGGCCTCTCCATCAAGGCCGCGGACTACACGCCCGAGCAGCTCGAGCGCGAGAAGGAGAACTTCGACGCCATCAAGCCCGGCGAGGAGCTCAGCTCCATGGAAGCCGCCTTCGACCGCGCCGAGGAGGACTACCGTCCCGGCGAAAGCAAGAAGACGAAGTAAGACTCACGTCTTCGACAAAAAGCGCGACCCGCAAGGGTCGCGCTTTTTTGTTTTCGGGATGATGGCATTTCGAGAACTGCAAACCGCGTCGTCCGGCCTCAGTCGGTAGCCGTCGACCTCCGGGCGACGGACGAAAAGAGGACATGTTTCCGCTCGTCGTCCGTCGCCCGGAGGTCGACGGCTACCACGAATCTCCCTTGAGGTTACTCAAGAAAGCTCTTGGTTCGCTTAAGACGGTAGTCCTAATTTGAATCTGGGCGCCCAATGTTCCGCTTTGAACGTTCTATCTCCTCATCGAACATTTCCATCTCGATCTTCCGGTCTCGCTCTGAATCCATCTCTTTGTGCCACCTCGCACGTCGAGAAGCAGAATCACACGCTCCGCATGCATTGCCGCCGTCTGACTCGCCTCACGAATGCTTTCAGCAAGAAGCTGGAAAACTTCAAAGCTGCCATCGGGCTTAATTTCGCCTACTATAACTTCGTGAAGACTCACGGCGCGATCCGCTGCACGCCCGCTATGGCCGCTGGCATCATGCCCAGCGCATTGACCGTGCGCGATCTGGTGGAGGGTGGAGATGGCGCAATGATCGATCACGCTTATCTGATGGCCCTTCAAAAGGCATTTAGAGACCTACATGGATGCGAAGCCAGACTCGTAGATCATGTACCCGTAATCGAACGCTTTAGGGGTGAGATTGTCTGGGAGGGTGATGTGGAGGTGTTTAGATCTAATTGGCCACCCCAAGGCAACGAGAGGTTATGCATGGGCTTACGATGCCGCGAAGGGAAGCGAGATTGTTGCCGTCCTCGAATTACCTCCAGTGATTTCCCCAAAGACCGCCGTGCAGGCTTCCATTGTTGGCAAGGTGCGGGAACAGGCGAGGAACTAGCGCGATGTCGCGGGGCTTTCGTCTATTCCTGATCGTGCTCTTTATCGTCTGGTTCTTTGGATGGATGGGCTGGATCGACTTCATGCCTCACAACTAGGCGACGTTTTTCAAATTAGGACACTACCCTTAAGACGCGCACCCTCGACAATCCATCCCTAACGCGCTTGGATAGCATGGCGTGCCCGCGCGTTGTCGCGTCGCGCCCCGTATGACCTATTTCGTTTCCTTGCGCCTGACCGCCATCGTGCTGGGACTGCTCTATCTCGCCACCCACACGCCCGGCGCGCTGGCCCCCGCCCGCGTCGGCGCGTTCCTGCGTCCGCTCCCGCGCAACTACCCGCTCGGCGTCACCTTGATGCTCCTCGCCACGATCTGGTTCGTGGTCTTGACCGGCGTGATGGATCTCGGCGAGATCTCCAACATCCGCGTGAAACTCATGGCGGTCTGGGCCGTCGCGGGCGTGCTCCTGATCATTTTCGTGCCCGGCTTTCTCACCGCCCGCGGCCTGGGCTGTCTCATGCTGCTGGCCGCCGCGCTCATGCTCGACGCGGCCTTCCTCCCAACCACGCCATGGCGCTACGTGGTCACGCTGCTCGCCTACGCCTGGGTCATTCTCGGCATGGTGCTCGTCTACAGCCCGCACCTCGGCCGGCGCGCGATCGACTGGGCGACTGCGTCCGACAGCCGCCTCCGCGCCCTAAGCTGGTCCGGTGTCGCATTGGGCCTCTTGCTGCTCATTCTGGGGATTTGGGTCTATCCCTCCTCACCGAATTATTGGCTGTAGGGTAGCCGGCGCTGCGCGCTGCTCGCGAGTCTGGCGAGCGGATCAGTTAGAGGTCCTTCGACTTCGCTCAGGATGACGGATTTTTGGGATTCGTTTTCGCGATGCCCCGTCGCCCGGAGGTCGACGGCTACCACAGAGCCCCTGCTCGAAGGCTCGGCATCCCAAGTTCTACGCTCCCGCTCTACTGCGGCACCAGCACCACACGGAAACCGGTGAATCGATCGGCATACGTCGGCGCGGCGCCGTTGCGCGTCTCCGCGTCGGGAAAGTCGGACGAGGAACTCAGCCAGTTTCCCCCGCGCAGGCTGTGGTCGTCCTTGTCGTCAAAGTTGTCCAGGCACCACTCCCACACGTTACCGAGCGTATCGTAGAGGCCGTATTTGTTCGGCTCGGAATAGCCGACATCCTGGGTCGAGGAAAGTGAGCTGGAGCGTGAGGTCGCGGCCTGGTTGATGTCGGCATCCGCCGAGAAGATCGACCACTGGGATTCGGTCGGCAGCGTGTAACGATAACCGGCCGGCAACTTCCCCGCCTGGCGCTCGTACTCGGTCAGCTTGTCGCAGAAGGCCATCGCGTTGCTCCACGAGATGCTCTCCACCGGCCGGTTCGGGCGCCGGAAATAACTCGGGTTGTAGCGGGCGACCGTCTCAAAAATGCTCTGCTGCATCGGATATTTTTCCACCCAGAAACCGCCCGCCGGAATCCAGACCATCGCGATGCCGCTGGCACCGACAAAATCCTTGTCCTTCACCAGCGTCACCGCCTTGCTCACGTTGCCGAACGCGGGCAGGTCGACATCAAGGCGCTGGATCGTGTAGGGCGGCAGATCGACGGAAAGATGCGCCGTGCCCGGACGCTCAGTGGGAAGCGTGAGCGGCGTCTGGCCGAGGATCGTGTGGCCGTCACGCACCGTTGCGCCGGGCGGATCGCTTTGCACCGCGAGCGTGGCGTAGGGAACCTTGACCACTTCCTGCAAATTTTCGTCGGGATGCAACGTGAGCGTCTCTACCGGCAACTTCCAATCCTCCAGCTGCGTGCTCAGTTGATAAACGCCGACCGGCAATGCGGGAAGCTTGTCGGGAATGGTGCCCTGATGGCTGTAACCATCCGGGCCGGTGATCGTGTAAACCACGCCATCCTGCGCGCTCGAAAGCGCGATGGTCCCGGTGCGTTGCGACAGCGGGATCACGCCGAGGTCAAGCGGCTGACCCGCCTGGGCCGTGATCTTCTGCTGGTAATCGCGATAGCCGTCGAGATGGACCAACAGGTTGACGCTGCCGGGCGCGACGCCGGTGAACGAGGCCGGCGTGGTCTTCTGCTCGCTGCCGAGCGTGACGGTGGCGCCGGACGGATTGCTGTCGACCTTGACGGTTATCTTTTCGGCATCGAGCTTCGCCTGGGCATCGGCCTTGGCTTTCTCGGCCGCCTGGTTTGCCGCCAACGCCTGCTGCGCCTGCAGCTGCGCCGCCTCCGCCTGCGCGGCGCGTAGTTGCGCCGGACGCGATATCAAAATGTATTGCGCGAACCAAAGAAGGAACCCAAAGACCAGCGCGCTCATGATCGTGATCGGCAGCCGATTTTTCTTCGCCACCGGCGCACGCAGCCCGCCCTTGGGGAAAAGCTTCCGCTGCCCACCGCCACCGGGACCATCGCCGGGCGGCTGCTCATCCGGAACGCGAATCGGGCCAAGCGCGCCACGCGGCAGCGAGCCGCTTGCTTTGCGGCCGGACCCGCCCGGTATGAATTTGCCTGCTCGACTCATCTCGCCCTTAGTAAATAAGCGGGCGAGACGCCACGCTACTAGTTAAAAGTGCATGTAATGGCAAAGGGTTCTGAAGCATTTTCATGGCGAGTTCGCTCTTTCCATATATCGGAATGGAACGGCGCGCTCTTCAGCATGCGCAAAAATTTCCTTCCGGCACAGGTAGCCGCCCCCGGATCGAGGGCGGATCGTGAACGGCTCCGCAGGACGAAGTCCTACTGCTGATTCGCCGGCGAATTCCCCGTCTTCGCCGTCTGGTTTGCCGCTGGCCCCAGCACCGTGGGCGCTGCCAACGGCTTGTCCACGTGATCGCCGAAGTTAGGCCGCGCCAAGTGCGAGTCACCCCAGCCTCCGCCGATCGCCTTGATCAGCCGCACCGTCGCGGCCATGCGGTTTCCCGCCAGCTGCACCGTGAGTTGCTGCGCCGCCAGCGCCAGGTTCTGCGCCTGGATGACGTCGAAGTAGGAAACGAGCCCCGACGTATAGCGGGCGTTGGTGAGATCGAGCGCCTTCTGGTACGACTGGTACGCGCGGTTCTCCGCCTCATACTGCTCCGCGAGATAGCGGATCGAGCTCAGGCTGTCCTCCACGTCCTGAAACGCGACCAGCACCGATTGGCGATACGTGGCCACGTTTTCCTCATACGCGGCGCGCTGCTGCTTCACGTTCGCCGCGATACGGCCGCCCTCGAAGATCGGGAACTGGATGCTGGGGCCGTACTGCCAGATGCGGCTCTCCCAATTGAAGAGCATGCCGAGGTCGCCGCTGTCGAAACCGGTGTCGCCCGTCAGGCGCACGACCGGGAAGTAGGCGGCGATGGCCACGCCGATCTCGGCGTTCTGTGCCGCAACGCGACGTTCCGCGGCGGCCACGTCCGGACGGCGCTCGAGCAAGTCGGAGGGCAGCCCCGGCGGAATGGCGGGCGGCGTGAGATCGAGCGGGTTAAACGGAATCGAGAAATTGCCCGGTGGCACGCCGACGAGCACCGCGATGGCGTGCTCGAACTCCGCGCGATTTTGCTGGAACGCCCCGAGCTGCGATTGCGCCGCAGCCAGCGTCGCCTTGGCCTGCTCGACGTCGAGCTCCGTGCTGATACCGCCCTGGTAGCGGCTATTCGTCAGGTTCAGGTTGTCCTCGTAGGCCTTGATCGTGCGGTGCTGCACGTCGATCTCGGAATCGAGCGACCGCAGCGCGAAATAATTCGTCGCCAAGTCGGCGCGCAGCATAAGCAGGATGTTTTCGAAATCCGCCAGTGTCGCCTGCGCCTGCTCGCCCGACGCCTCGAACGCGCGGCGCACCTGGCCCCAGATGTCGAGTTCGTAGCTGAGATCGAACGGCGTCACGGTCGCGCTGGTGAACGTATAGGACTTCGACCCACCGGGGGCCGAACCGCTCTCCGCGGCAAGTTGCCCATCGTGGGGCGACGTGCGCTGGCGGCTGCCTTCCGCGTCAAAATCGATCGTGGGATAGAAATCGGCTTCCGACTCGCGCGCCACGGCCCGCGCCTCGGTCACGCGCGCCACGGCCTCGCGCAGCGTCTGGTTGGAGTGGAACGCCTGGTCCTCGAGCTCGTTCAGCTTGGCGTCATGAAAAACGGAGTACCAATTGCCGCGCGACACTGCTTCCTGCGGCTCGGCCTTCTTCCAGTCGCCCATGGCTTCCTTGTAGGTACCGCTCTGGGGCTGCGGGACCGTGGGAGGAACATAATCGGGGCCCACCGAGCAACCGGCCAAAAGCAGAACGGAAGTCAGACCGATTGGTACAGAAATGCGGAACATGAGCGCAAATCGTAAACCGAGTAGGGAAATAGTCAACTAAGAGGACTGACGGGTAGTGGTACAGTTTGAAATCCGAAGCGATCCGCTATCTATTGGGTAATTGTTGGACGGCTGTAGACGCCGGTCTGTTTATCGATTTTTCCGTAGCCTCCCGACTTACCCGTCCAAACTGCTACGGAGATGTCGTCACCATCCCAATTGATACGGTCGATGAAGGGAGGCTGTCGATAGGTTACCTTCGGAACTGGAAAAACCTCGCAGCACCAAAGAAGCTTTCCCTCCGTGTTAATGGCAGAGACGTGGCGGCGATCCGATTCTAAATAGTAGATTACCTTGGTCTTTGAGTCCTGAAGGACCTGAGGAACGGGAGTGGCCCCTTCAGCAACCAATGGAGCGAGAAGTAGCGCAACCAGAAAGATCGCTCGCGAGGCCATTCCTCAATCTAACAGCGCGATTACCTCTTCCAAGCTCCAAACATGATCCGCAACGCCCGCTTCCATCGCGGGAGTGACGCGCAGCGATCCGTGGATGCGGCAGAAATTGTAGTTCATGAAGTGGAGCGCAACGGCGTGCTCTAGGTTCTCCACCTTCTTTGAGAAGGCATTCGTCAGGCGCGTGAACCGGCGCATGTTCATCCGCATGTTGAGATTGTTGCGCTCGCAAATCGACGTGGAGACGTGCTCGTAAGAAGGCTTGCCAATGATCTTGGCCTTGCGAGCACCCATGCACACGGCGGGAGAATAGCGGACTTCCGCATTGTAGCGGCTCGCCTCGGGAGCGCCGTAAATCTTCACCAGTTGCGCGTAGTCGATGTCCGTACCGAAAGCATCCTCAACGGCGGCGAGGTAGGGACGGTGCGCGTCCGTGGTCAACTGGACGCGATTGGCGAGGCGTCCGGCGAGGTCATGCATGAAGTGGTAGGCCGCACCCGCATCGCGATTCCCGACATACCACGCGGGAACGAGCTTCGTCTCGGCGTCGATGGCCGTCCACGTCCAGACATCGCCCCGGCCTTGGCGGCGTTCGTTGGCGGGCACGTTCTTCTCCTTACATCCAACGAAGCTCCAAATCTCGTCACATTGAACGCGCTTGCAGGTCAGATTCCGAAACGCCTTGTCCTGATACTCAGAGCAAGCCTTGCCGAGATCAACCAAGAGCTTCATGACCGTAGTGCGATGCACGCCAGTCATGCGAACCGTGGCGCGGAGCGAATTGCCTTCAACGAGGCAGGCCACAACGCGAACGCGGTCGGCGGAAGAAATCTGATTCATGGGAAACAAAGTACCCATGAATGCTTGAGCGGTCAAGCAGAAAGATTAAGAAAAATCATGCACCGATCAACTCGCGGCGTGCAGAATTAGCGATTTCTTTGAGCGCCGTCGCTACCTCTTTGGTGTAGACGACCTTGTATCTCGCGGATGCCTTCCGAGGGACATTCTTCGCCGGTTCAGCAGCGAAAACGTCTGCGGGCAATGGATTACTCTTAGCGGCCATTTCGAGAGAGCGCACCAGCTCGCACAGGTGCGGGCTTTTTTCGTTTCGGTTTCGCATTTAGTATCTCCTTTTTCGATGGCTTAGTTTCTGAAGCCTCTTTCTTCTTATCGTCATTATCTAGAAAAAACGTAACTGAATCCTCTCCATACAAATATTTGCTAGAGAAGGGCTTAATGAGAACGCCAAGTTCAGCAAGTTTTTCTGAAGGCTTCTCGACCTTGTTGAAAAGTTGTTTCGCCTCTTCGAAATCAATGCAAAATTCATGCGAGGGGTATCCCTCCAAAAGCTGCTTAATCGTGTGAGCTTTAACGTTACTGGTTTTGATTCGCTCTCCATAATGGTCGGCGATTCTCATCATCCTATCATACTCTGCCAAGCGAAGAGGGTCAATTTGCTCATAGAGCTTTGTCAGCAGACCAGATGCCAGCTGAGCGGCAATATCAGCCGCCATCTTCGTAGAAAACGCCATCGAACGGTTGAACCTAAGACCTTCAAACTGCGCTTTGAAAAACTTCCTGGATTCACCCTCCAAATAGCTCAGGGCTTGGATTGGGGTAAGTCCGCTTGTTCGTTCGCCCACCTCGTCAGGCTTGCGAATCTGTGCGTCCAACGGCCCCAATTCTGCGTGATCCGAGAGAATTAGTTTATCAGCCGCAAGGGTAACTAAGGTTCCCGCGCTAGCGCAAATGCTGTTCACAAAGATTATCACCTCGCCATTTGGGGAATCTGGCGTTCCACGGTGATAATGCTGCTGAAGGCAGCGCGCAATGCGGTAAGCGGCATGCGGATCGCCGCCAAGAGTAGTCAGAAGCAGAAGGATGTTTTTCCGCTTAGGCGATCTCTGCCTAAGACGATCAATCAGATAATCGTCCCAGTTGCGCCCTATTGGGCCAAAGTAAATCAGAACGTCGGCGTCGTATTCCGCAGCGACTAAATTTGCGAGTTGAGTCGGATCACTCATGAGCTAGATGTTCTCTTTTTGCTCCATCGCGTCTTTGCGGCTTCCCTTGCAATAGCACTTCTCTCTTCTTTGGAAAGCGCTTTCGCGCGGGCTGCGCCGCCCCGCAGACCTCCCAGCCTGCCCAACGCGACAGCTGCGGGGTTTTTTACGGGCGGCTCCGGAGTTGATTGATCGGTTGTCAAACGCATGATGTTCGCCGCCGTCTGATTCAGGTCTTTCTTAGGCATGGCGCAATTTAGCCGTGCAAGACCGCTCAAGCAAACCTCTTTTGCCTCAGCGAGATCGAAACTGTACCACTACCGACTGACGGGTAGTGGTAAGTTTAGTGGTACAGTTTGAATCGCCCGGCGTTAACCCGGGACCACAGCACGACTACAATGTCGCGGAAGGATGAGTAGGCCCGGGCTGAGGATGCGCCTGCGCTTGCTCGATGAGGGCCAATTGTTCAGGCGTAAATAGAGCTTTGATTTGCTTCAAGGCCGCCCGATGAACCGCACCCGTTTGGTCATGCTTCTCTTGGATGGTCAAGCTGGGATCGTTTTGGATGGAAGTTCTCTGATCTGCTTCGGAGACTAAGATCGGCCCGATCTTTTCCTGCTGACTCTCGCTTAATTGAAGTCTCTCAGTCATGATCTTCAATTCCGCAGTGGGTTGAGGTACGCCGCCAGTGGGGCTAGTGGGCGAATCAGCCAGAGCAACGCAAGGAAGGGATGCCAAGACAATGATCGGAAGCTTCATGGCATTAATCTAACAGCAAACTCACCTCTTCCAAGCTCCAAACGTGATCGGCAACGCCCGCTTCCATCGCGGGCGTGACGCGGAGGCCCCTGCGACCGCGCGCAGCCTACACCATTCCCAGCTTAGCCTTGCCGTCGGCGGAGATGCGGTCGGCGCTCCACGGCGGATCCCACACCACGTCCACTTGCGCATCGGTCACGCCGGGAACGGTTAGAATCTTGCGCTGCGCGTCGGACGCAATCGACGGGCCCATGCCGCAACCGGGCGCGGTCAGCGTCATCTTCACCTCGATGAGCGTGCCGCCGTCCTGCGGCTTCATCTCCATGCTGTAGATCAGGCCCAGGTCCACGATGTTCACCGGGATTTCCGGGTCGTAGCAGGTCTTGAGCTGCGCCCAGATATCGTCCTCATGCACCGGGCCGTCCGACTTGGAGGACACGTTCATCGGCCCGCCCGCGGGCGCGGCCTCCGTCTTGCCCAGCGCATCGGCGTCCTGCGCCAGCACGCGGAAAAGCCCCGCGGAATGCTCGACCACGACCGTGTAGGTCCCACCCAGCGCCTGCGTGATAATGACCGGCGTCCCCTTCTCCAGCTTCTTGGAAAGACCGCTCGGAATTTGGATCGCTTCGATGTCGCGCGTGAGATTGATGACGGGAGAACCGGTACTCATGCCTGAAAAATCCTTTGTCTGCCCTGCTTTGTCAAACCCGGCGGAAAAGATTCATTCATTTCCTCGATCGAAAATCTTCCGGCTTGATTGACCGGATTAAAAGTGACACTGTTACACCATGCTGAAGATCACCATCAAGGAACTTCATCGAACGACCGGGGAATATGTGCGCCGCGCCGGAGCGTCCCGATCACCCGTGATGGTGACCGATCACGGCAAACCGGTGGCAGTTCTCACCCGCCCCTCCCAGCTCAAGCCCAGGCGGCGGCGCCGCACGCTTCTGCCCGCCTACAAGGCCCTCATGGCGAAGGCGCCGGGCAATGACCTGATCCACGACTTGGACGCGGTGCGCGGCGACCGATGATCGTGTGCGACACCTCGGCTGCGGCGAAGCTTTACGTCCCCGAACGTGAATCGCCCGCCGTCCGGCGTCTTTTTGAAACGGAGGACGAGGTGTGCCTCTCGGAATTGGCGCGCATCGAATTGATGGGGGTTTTCCACCGGCGGCTGCGTGAGGGACGCTGGACCCATTCCGATTTTCTTGCCGCCACCCGGCAGTTTGCCAACGACGATCTCGGTGGATTTTGGACGTGGCTTCCGCTCGACCAGGCCATTCTCCAGGCGGCGGCGAACATCTACGCCACGCTGCCCGCAACGATTTTTCTCCGGTCCTCAGACTGCCTTCATCTCGTCACCGCGCTCCGTCATAACTTTACCGAGATTTATACCTACGATGCCCATCAGGCCGCGGCGGCGACGGCTCTCGGACTCAAGGCGGCTTCTGTCGGCAGCCGGTGAGTGACCGGCGGCAGCGCGATTTCCGTCCGGCCCCCCCCCCGATCGGAAAATCATTTTCCCGCTTTTTTTGGCACACCGCCCGCTTGTTCGCATTTGCTCCCGGAGGCGGGATACTGTTAACTGGCCGACCACTCCATGCCCCTGCTCGATTCCTACCAACCTGGCGATTTTTTCGACGAGATGTTTATCGCCCCGGGCGAGGTGCGGCCCCACTACACCGCGCTGCTCGATCGTTTCTCCAATCTCGATCAGGAGGATTTCGAGCATCGCCGCACGACGGTTGACGCCGCGTTCCTGCGCCAGGGCATCACCTTCACCGTCTACAGCGACGAGCAGGGCACCGAGCGCATCTTCCCCTTCGATCTCATGCCCCGCATCATTCCGGCCTCGGAATGGAAAGTCATCGAGGCCGGCCTCAAGCAGCGCATGCGCGCGCTCAATCTTTTCCTCAAGGACGTCTACTCCGACCAGCGCATCATCAAGGAAAAGATCGTGCCGCGCGAGGACGTGGAAAGCGCCAAGCATTTCCGCCCGGAGATGATCGGCTTCTCCGTGCCGAAGGACGTCTACATCCACGTCTGCGGCAGCGACCTCGTGCGCGACCGCGAGGGCACCTACTTCGTGCTCGAGGACAACGGCCGCTGCCCCTCCGGCGTCTCCTATTTGCTGGAAAACCGCATGGCGATGAAGCGGGCCTTCCCGAATCTCTTCAGCAGCGTCGGTGTCCGCCCAGTCGACCACTACACGCAGGACCTGCTCTCGGTGCTGCAATACACGGCACCGGCGGGCGCGCGCAATCCGACCGTCGTCCTGCTCACGCCCGGCATCTACAACAGCGCCTACTTCGAGCACTCGTTCCTCGCGCGTCAGATGGGCATCCAGATCGTCGAGGGCCAGGACCTCGTCGTGCAGGACAAGCGCGTCTACATGCGCACGACCAAGGGCCTCGAGCAAGTCGACACGATCTACCGCCGCATCGACGACGACTTCCTCGATCCGCGCGTCTTCCGCAAGGACTCGGCGCTCGGCGTCCCCGGACTGTTCGAGGCCTACCTGGCAG
>Ga0182024_10005337_pt1 | contig 28896 bp, 28 predicted proteins | sample P32metaG_FD_120480 | JGI IMG/M metagenome (GOLD analysis project Ga0182024, IMG submission 120480) | Permafrost microbial communities from Stordalen Mire, Sweden - P3-2 metaG (Illumina Assembly) | ecosystem: Environmental > Terrestrial > Soil > Wetlands > Permafrost | place: Sweden: Stordalen...
ACCGTGATCAAGCTCGACATCATCAACGAAGTGGTCAACAAAACCGGAATCACCAAGACCAAGGCCGAGATGGCCGTGGAAACAGTTTTCGAGAGCATGAAGCGGGCTCTGTCGCACGGCGAGCGCATCGAGTTGCGCGGCTTCGGCATCTTCAACGTGCGCCCGCGCAAGACCGGCATCGGCCGCAACCCGCGCACCGGCGCCGAGGTCGCCATCCCGCCCGGCAAGGCGGTGCGTTTCAAGCCCGGCAAGGAACTGCAGTCGCTGCAGTAGCGTAAGTTGTCGTGGTTCCCCGCACATCGCCCAGCGCGCCGCGAGCCCAAAGTGACGCGCTGAGAGCCTCGCTCACTTTTCCGCAAGACACAATTTCAACCGCGCGCTGGGCCCTGCACTGGCTGCTGTTGATGCTGACGCTCTGCACCACCACGCTGGTCGGTGTCGTGTTCACGCACAGCTTCCAGACCAACCAGCCGCTGTACATGGATCAGTACCTGAACGTCTTCGCCACCCTGCAAGCCAGACCGATGCTGCTTCTCGACGGCCTGGCGTTTTCCATCACGCTCATGACGATCCTGCTGGCGCACGAGCTCGGCCATTACTTCGCCTGCCGATATTACGGGATCGACGCCAGCCTGCCCTACTTCCTGCCGTTTCCCTCACCCATCGGAACGCTCGGCGCATTCATTCGGATTCGCTCGCCCATCTTCACGCGTCAAGCGCTGTTTGACGTGGGCATCGCGGGACCGCTGGCGGGCTTTGCAGTACTGGTACCAGCATTGGTGATCGGCATCGGCGAATCTAAGGTAATCCACGGAATCGCCGAGCGCGGCGATCTGGTGTTTGGCGTTCCGGCCGTCCAGCGATTTTTCGAATGGATGATTTTCCCGCACGTCCGTTCCGCCGACATCCTGCTGCATCCCATCGCACGCGCCGCCTGGGTAGGAATTCTCGCCACTGCGCTCAATCTGCTGCCTATCGGGCAATTGGACGGCGGGCACATCCTCTATGCGTTCACCGGGCGCTGGCACGGCCGTTTGTCGAAGCTGTTCGTGCTGGCGCTGGTTGCGCTGGCGCTCGTCACTCACGTGTGGACTTGGTTATTCTGGGCTGCCCTGCTGTTCTTTTTCGCGCTGCGCCATCCTGTGATCTTCGACAGCACTAAGCTCGACAAGAATCGAGTGGCCTTAGGGCTGGCGGCGCTCGCAATTTTCCTGCTGACCTTCACTCTGGCGCCGCTACGCTGACGCGTCGGCAGAGCGTAGTGGACAAAAATTCACGCCTCTGTGTCGGGATTCCACTCCGTGTCGTCTTTTGGCGACGACGAGAGCATCGACAGAAATAACGCAAACACTAATAAAACTCCGGCAATGGCTGCGGCTAACATCGGAAAGACCCACCTTCTGGGTTTTTAGTAAGCAACTGCAGGGCCACGATTCTAACCGCCGTAGAGCCGTGGCGGTGTAAACTACATGAGGACCCCAGTTCCGGGCGTCCGCCCGAGCAAGGGCCGCATCGGCCCGCTGGGCAGTTGCATCAAAGAGAAGTTGCGGACACCCATCGTCCGCGAAAAAGGAGAACCTCATGAGCACAGCCACTACTGCGGCAACTGCCGCCGCTTATACTATCGACCCGGCCCATTCCGGCGCCGGTTTCAAGATCAGGCACTTAATGATTGCCTACATTCGGGGAGGATTCAGCGGCGTCACCGGCGACGTGGTCTTCGACTCCGCCAACCCGGCCAACACCAAGATCAATGCCAGCATCAATGCCACCTCGCTGCATACGCACGACGAGAAGCGCGATGCGCACGTCAAGGGCGCCGATTTTCTGGACACGGCGACGTATCCCACCATCACCTTCGTGTCCAAGAAAGTGGCCGCGGACGGCAAGAATCAATGGAAGGTCACCGGAGATCTCACTCTGCGTGGCGTGACCAAAGAGGCCACCCTGGATGTCGAGAGCGCCGGCGTGGAGTCCAAGGACCCGTGGGGCAATCTCCGAACCGGCGCCGAAGCGACCACTGTGATCAAGCGCAGCGACTTCGGCCTGAAATTCAACGCACCGCTCGAAACCGGAGGCGTGATGCTTAGCGACGACGTGCACATCCATCTCGATATCGAACTGATCAAGAAGGCTTAGTCCAAGCAACCATCTCGCGAATCGCTTCCACCACCAGCTCCGGTTCGTCGAGTTGAATCCAATGCCCGCTCTTCCGCGCGATGATGTGCCGTCCGCGCGGGGAGCGGTGTGCCATTCCATCGCGTTCCTGCAGTTGTTCCGGCGGTGTGTTGGCTGCCGAAAGCACGGTGACTGGAGTTGCTCGCGACTCCCCGAGCGCGACAGCCTCCGCGGCGCTGGTCGGCAGCGCTTGCAGATATTCAGCCATCCCCAGAAAGCTCTTCGGCAGGCACCAGTGCGCCCGCACCATCGGCCATGTTTCGGGCGGCATCTTGCGAACCTCGCCCACCAGCCGCGAAATCGCCGATTCGCCCCGGCCGCCGCTCAGCCTGGCGATCCATTGGGGAACCAGCCTGCCGCCGCCCATCAACAACCCGAGCGCAGCCCGCACCACTCCGATGCGCGCCAGCCACGCCCCGCGTCTGGAAAGCCGCACCCCGAAGCGGAGCATTCGCGCCTTCGCCGGCGAGGCATTCAACCATTCGTTCGATGACAAAGGGTCCACCAAAACCAGACCCGCGACTTGGCCGGGATGCTTGGCCGCGTAAGCGCCCACCAACAGCCCCCCGAAGGAATGCCCGACCAGAATGTAGGGAGGAGAAATCTGCGCCTCTTCCAACAGGGCGTGCAATTCATCGACGATCGCCGATGCCGTTCGCGGCGACTTCGCCGGATCGCTCCAACCGAGCCACGCGCGATCATAGGCGCAAGCGCGTGCGAATCCCTCCACCTTGGCGCGAACTTGCGACCAGTTCAGACAGGTGGCGGAAATGCCCGACTCGAAGATCACTGCCGGCCCGCTGGCGCCCTTGTCCATCAGGTGCCAACTCCGGCCGCCGATCTCGATCATGCGCCCCGGCGGAGGATAGCGCCGCCGATCGGACGCCGTTCCCACTGCTTGATAAATCATTCCAGCTAGAACGATCGCAGCGCCGATCGCAAATACGAATAATAGAATCGCCAAAAGACCACGATTTTACCGCATCATCCCTTCCGTACGGCGCCGGAGTGACCTGACTCTTGTTCCGCAAGTAACGTCCGCGCCCGGCCAAAAATACCGAAACGATGCTATTCTCCGCGGGCTCTATAAGGTATAGGCTTGGTGTAGCAGGGACCAAGGGGGGTGACCCGTGGGCGCTCAGCGAAAGCTCGATCTGGATCGTCGTTTGGAGGCTTACTTCGCGACCCTCCGTTCCGGCTCCGTCAAGGAGGCGTTAAAGCGCGGTGTGGGGAACTGGCACGTCTATGCCGCCGTAACCGGGTCAGCCATGGCCATGGTGACAAATGCTTCCGCGTCGATTATCGGCAGCGGCCTGCGGGACCTCAGCCCCGATCCAATCGCAAGCGCCCGGACCAACAAGGAACTCCTCGCGGCCAAGAACGCAGCGTTCATAAACGCCACCAGGTTCGCGGTAGCGCGGGATCCGGGGCAACGATTTCTCGTGGCTTCCGTCGGAAAACCTGAGCCAGCCAGCCAGACGCAGGCGCCGTCCATAGCGCCCGGGGGCGTGGTTCCTCTTTACAGCACCGTAAATACCATCCAACCGGGCGAAATTATCTCGATTTACGGCAGCAACCTGGCCAGTCAAACCGCCTACTGGAACGGCGATTTCCCCACTTCGTTGGGCGGTACCCGTGTGCAGATCGATGGTAGAGACGCGTACCTGATCTTTGTCAGTCCTGGACAGATCGACCTGCAGGCGCCGGACGATGGGGCGACCGGTACGGTATCGGTAGTGGTTACCACCGCCAGTGGCAGCGCTACATCGTCGGTGGTTCTGAATAGTTACTCGCCGTCCTTCAGCGTCCTTCAATCATCGTATGTCTCTGGAATCATTCTTAGGGCGACCGGTTCGGGCTCGTACGGTGGAGGAACCTACGACATCCTCGGGCCGCCCGGGACATCCTTTGGTTATCTTACGGTGGCCGCGCAGCCAGGCGACAGCGTTGAACTGTTCGGAGTCGGCTTCGGACCAACCACGCCCACCGTACCGGCTGGAAAACCGTTCTCTGGCTCGGCGACAATCAACACCGCCTTTACCCTCTACGTCAATCGCGTCCGCGTCCAACCCAGTTTCGTCGGACTATCCAGCGCCGGTCTTTATCAAATCAACTTTGTCGTTCCCTATGGTCTTGGCGCGGGAAATGTTCCCATTCAGGCGACCGTGGGCGGTATGGAAACCCAACCGGGCCTGTTGTTTCCGCTTCAATCTGGACCAGGCACATACCCAGGTACTAGCGGTGGTACGGGTGGTTTCGGCGGGGGAAGCATCGGAACATTCGGGTTCGGGTCTGGTGGCGGTTCAGGAGGTTCAGGGGGCGGATCCGGCGGCGGTTCAGGGGGCGGGTCGGCGAGACCCGTACACAATCCATACCAGCCCAGGCTGCGATTCGGGTCTGAGTAGTGCGTTCCCGTCAAGAAACTGTTTGGGAGGACTAATTCGATGGTCTCCAGCGGAATGTTGTGGTTAATGGCGGCAGGCGGACTGTCGATTCCGATTCTTGGTCAAGACGCAGCGAGCGTTGCGCCCATTCCAAGCGACCCGCTGGAAATGGTCACCGGTCAAATCCAGGCAGCCGATACGCCAGCCAGCCGGCAGGCCGTTCTTGAGTTGCTGGAGCGCGCGCGCAACAACTACTCCTTGCGAACGGCCGGCCAGGCTTACGATCTCAAGGCCTCCTTCACGGTCAACTCGGGCGGTACAACCCAATACGATGGCGCCTGGCAAATGGAGGATATGTTCGATCCCCAACAAGGCCTCCGCTGGACGGCGAATTCCGGGGCCGCATACACGATCACCGAGATCGCCACGAAGGGAATGTTTTACACGGAAGGAACGCCGAGCTATATCCCCCTGCGCTTGCACGAAGCGCGTGCCGCATTATTCGGCTCAATTCCAGCTGCGGCTGAACTTGACCGCGCCTCGATCCGAACCTCAGCCGCTACCTTTCAAGGCGCGCCCGTGACCTGCGTTTTGCTCTCCGGCTCGAAAAGTACCGCCGCCGTGGCAACGGGGCGGCGTTGGGAGGAAACCGAGGATTGTATCGATCCGCAATCCGGCTTGCTGAAGGTGCATTCGCAAGTACCCGGACGCTATTACGCTTACGATTATTCGAACGCCCCGCAGCTTGCCGGCCACGTATTTCCTCGCAAGGCCATCGTCACCGAAGCCGGGAAAACCGTATCTCAGATCTCTGTCGACAGTCTGGAGGGGCTTCCGGCCGTCGATTCGAACCTGTTTATCCCCACCGATGAGATGAAGCAGCGGGGGCGGGCGGTCGCGATGGCGGGAGCGCAAAAAGTCTCGCGCACGGTTGGAACTGGTCCCGGCCTCCCTGGCGCGGCGGCCCACTCAGTCTGCGTGTTTGGCCTGGTTACAGCCTCGGGACAACTCGTCGAGGCCCATTCCTTGCAGCCCTCCGATCCCTACAGTCAAGCCGCTGTCGAAGCCGCAAACCAGATGGATTTCTCCCGCCCCCCGCCGCCCGGAGAAATCAGGGCCCCCGCTCAGCAGCATTTTGTATTTGTCATCGAGAAATTTGCTGCACAGTAGGGTTCTCGTCCAGTCTCAATGGCCTCGCGTAAAGTAGTTCTTGTCGGCTGGGATGCCGCGGACTGGAAGGTCATCCAACCGCTCATGGACGCCGGCAAGATGCCCCACATCCAGCGCCTGACCGAAAATGGCGCTCGGGGACAGATCGCCACGCTGCATCCACCGCTTTCGCCCATGCTGTGGACTTCCATCGCAACCGGAAAGCGTCCGTTCAAGCATGGCATCCATGGCTTCACCGAGCCGACTCCCGACGGACGCGGGGTGCAGCCGGTCACAAACCTCTCGCGAAAATCCAAAGCGCTATGGAACATTCTCAACCAGAGCGATCTGCGCAGCGTCGTGATCGGCTGGTGGCCTAGCCATCCCGCCGAACCGATCGACGGTGTGATGGTGTCCGATCATTACCACCGCGCCAAAGGTCCTCTCGAAGAGGGCTGGCCGCTGGCGGCTCATGCGGTTCATCCGCCGGAACTGGCCGCCACGCTAGCCGGTCTGCGCGTGCATCCCGATCTTCTGACGCCCGAGATGGTGGAACCGTTTATCCCGCTTGCTAACCAGATCGATCAGGACAGTGACAAGCGCCTGGGCCTGCTCCTTCGGACGCTGGCCGAATGCATGAGCATACATTCCGCCGCCACTTGGTTGATCGAAAACCAGCCGTGGGATTTCTTCGCGGTCTACTGGGACGCGATCGATCACTTCAGCCACGTGTTCATGCGATACCACCCGCCGCGGCAGTCCTGGATCGCGGAACGCGATTTCGAACTGTATCGCCACGTGGTCTCGATGGCGTACCAGTTGCACGATCGTATGTTGGGAACATTGATCGAGAAAGCGGGCGGCGGCGCCACGGTCGTTCTGGTGTCGGATCATGGCTTCCATCCCGATCACCTGCGTCCGTCATCCATTCCCGACATTCCCGCCGGGCCCGCGATCGAGCACCGCGATTTTGGCATCCTCGTCGTCGGCGGACCCGGCATCAGGAAAAACGAAGTGCTGCACGGTCCCTCGGTGCTCGATGTCGCGCCGACCATCCTGGCGCTTTACGGACTGCCGGTCGGCGAAGATATGGACGGCAAGGTGCTTTCAGCGGCCTTCGCCGAAACGCCGAAGCCTGCGTTCATTCCGAGCTGGGAAGACGTTCCGGGCGCCGATGGAAGCCATCCGCCGCACATGCGGCTCGATGCAGAGGCCGCGCACGAGGCGCTGGAGCAGATGATCGCTCTGGGTTATATCGAGCGGCCGGATGAGAATCGCGAAGTAGCGGTGAACAAGACCATTCGCGAGCTTCGCTATAACCTCGGCGAAGCTTATCAGAATGCCGGACGCCACAGGGAAGCGCACCAGATTTTCAGCCAGCTCCATACGGCCCATCCCGATGAGCAGCGCTTCGCCGTCCGGCTATTCGTTTCCTGCCAGGCGCTGGGTCTGCATCGGGAGATGAGGCGCATTGCAGACGACCTCGACGGCCGTTACCAGTTGCCCGTGGTCGACTTTCTGAAAGCGCAGGTGTTGACCGTGGAGAAGCGCTACCCGGAAGCGCTGGCCATGCTGGAACGAGTTACGGAAGCGCACTTGGTTCGGCCGGGCCTGTTCCTTCAGACCGCCGATCTGTATCTGCGCCTGCGGCGCTGGCGCGAGGCGCGGCAGGTCTACGAGAAAGCGCTGGCCATCGACCCCGACAACGCTCAAGCTTACATCGGCTTGTGCCGAATGGCTCTGCGGCAACGGAAATTCAGCGCCGCCGCGCATTACGCCCTGGCGGCGCTGGAGAGGGTTTATCACGATCCGCTTTCCCATTTCCTGCTGGGAGTGGCATTAGCGGGGATGAAGGAATTCGAGCGCGCAGCCCAGGCGTTCCGCGCAGCCATTTCTTTCAACCCGAATTTTCCGCAAGCTCATGTTCGGCTCGCGATGTTACTCGAAAAGTACCTCGGCGACGCTGAAACCGCGCGCGAGCATCGGCGCCTTGCGCGCCGTATGAGAAACAGAACGCCGGCGCATAGGCTGCGCCCGCCGGCGACTCAACCGGTGGAAGGCGCAACCCATGTCGCTGCCCCGCCCGATAAACCAATTACGGCCACGACGGCGGAAATACCGCCGATCGAAGAATGCCTCATCGTGGTGACCGGCTTGCCGCGCTCAGGCACTTCCATGCTGATGCAAATGCTGTCCGCGGGCGGCGTGGGCGTCCTTTCGGATGAATCGCGCGAAGCCGATGAAGACAATCCCCGCGGTTATCTCGAATTTGAGCCGGTGAAGAATCTGCTCAAAGATTCGCAGTGGCTGTTTGAGGCACGGGGAAAAGCCGTCAAGATTGTCGTCCCGCTGTTGGCCGCTTTGCCGCGCGGTTTGCCCTGCCGGGTGATCCTCTGCGAACGCGATCTCGAAGAGGTGCTCGATTCGCAGGAGCGGATGCTGCTGCGCCGCGGCCGGCCGGTTCCCACGCCGGAACGCCGGCGCATGCTGAAAAACGAATACGCGCGCACGCTGGGCCGCGTGAAGGCGATGCTGGCGCAACGCCCCGAAACGCAACTGCTGACGATAGAACACAGCGCCGCGATCTGCGATTCGACCGTCACCGCTGAAAAAATAGGCGACTTTCTGGGAAGTGGACTTGACGCTGCGAAGATGGCTGCGGCCATCGACCCGGCGCTCTATCGGAACCACGGCTTGCCGCGGGTATCCTGAACTCATGCCGTTTCCGACTGACATTCGCCACGCCGCGCGAAGTCTCCGCAAATCCCCAGGCCTCGCTGTCGTTGCGATTGCTTCCGTCGCGCTCGGCATCGGCGCTAACGTCACCATCTACAGCGTCGTTCGCGAAATGATCCTGGACGATTTGAGCGCCCGCCAACCGGACCGATTGGCCCGCGTAGACGCCAAAATCGGCTACGCCAGATATCGCGATCTTCGGCGCGCCGGAGTCTTTCAAGATCTGGCGTTTGAAACCGGCCTTTTCGATATGAATTGGAGCATCGGAACGCACAACGAGGTCGCCTGGGAGATGTCCACCAGCGCCAATTTCTTCGATGTCCTCGGCGTCGGCGCGGCTCTGGGCCACTTGTACTCGCAAGGTGACGAAGGCCGCCAGGCCGCGGTGGTGAGCTACGGTTTCTGGCGCAAGCGCCTGGACTCCGATCCCAACATTATTGGCCGCCCGCTCCAATTCAACGGCCGCCTTTATACCATTCTGGGCGTGCTGCCGCGGGATTATCGCAGCATCCTGGGCCATGGCGTTTCTCCAGAAGTATATCGGCTGGCCCGTACCGATTCCTCCAATTGCCATCCCTTCGGCCGGCTGCGTGACGGATTCACGCGCGAACAAACCCGGCAAGCATGGTTGGCCGCAGCTTCGAATATCGGCGGCGAAGACTTCGCTAAGCAGGTCTCCATCCTCCGCCCAATGGCCGGGCTCAGCGCGCATGAAAAACGGCACAGGCGACGATCGGCGCTACTTCCTATTTTTTGTGGCGCTGTTCGGCACGGCGCTCATGCTCGCGGTAATTGCCTGCCTGAACGTCGCCGGATTGCTGCTGGCGCGCGGCGTCTCGCGGCAGCGGGAGCTCGCAGTTCGCAAGGCGCTCGGCGCAAACCGTTTCCAGATAACACGCCATCTTCTGGCCGAAGGATTTGTGCTCGTGGTTTTCGGCGCTGGCGCCGGTCTCATCGCCGACGCCTTCTTGCGCAACTGGCTCAGTTACGTCCGCTGGCCATCGGCTTACAATCTCCCCTTCGAGTTCCATTTCCAGAACGACCGCGGCCTGTTCCTCTACGCGCTGGCCGCAGCGTTGACGGCGCTTCTGCTATCCTCGCTGCTCCCCTCGCTACGCGGTTCCAATGCCGATCTCGGACTCGCGATGAAGCAGGGCGAGCCTGCCTTTTCCATCCGGCGCTGGAGTATGCGGAACAGCTTCGTTGCGATGCAATTGGCCGTATCGATGGTGCTCCTGATGCTCGGCGCCGTCTTCTTCAGGAGCTTTTTGGAAGTTGCCGGCGTCGATCCTGGATTCGACGTTTCCCACACCGTGATCGCGATCGTGTATTCGCGGGATCATCGCGGCGAAAGCCGTTGGAGTTGGCGCGACGGCCTTGTTCGGCGTGTGAAAGAAGTGCCCGGCGTAACCGGTGTCACTTCGATTGGAACGCTGCCGTTCATGGGAGAGCTGCCGCAAGAACCCGTTCGGCCAAAGGGAGATGCTCTTTCATCGGCCCGAGACGCCTATTCGGTGGGCGCGGGAGAACAGTTTTGTAAGGTTCTCGCAATCCCCATCCTGCGAGGCCGCGACTTCGACATCGCCGACCGCTCGCGCCATCCAGTACCCACACTCGTCAATCAAACGCTCGCGCGGCGATTGTTCGGCGACGCCGACCCCATCGGCGCTCAGTTAGTCGTCGGCCGTGAAAAGGAGCGGGTCTTAGAAATTATCGGCGTGACCGCCGATGCAAAGATGCGCACGCTCGGAGAAGATCATGCTCCGGTTTTCTTCACGCCGTTTTCGGATTCTCAACTGCTGGTTCGCGTTGCCGGCAATCCCGCGCAATGGGTTAAACCCTTGCAGAATGCGCTGGCCGAAGTGGATCCTATCCCGGCGATCGGTGTGCGGCCTTTGTCCGACGCCGCCGCGGGCGCCATCTTTCCGATGCGAGTGGCTGCGGGATTTGTGGGCTCTCTGAGCGCCCTTGGCCTTCTGTTGGCGCTCACCGGCGTGTACAGTGCGGTCTCCTATGCCACCAGCAGACGAACACGTGAAATGGCAATCCGTGCCGCCGTCGGAGCCACTCCGTCGGCAATTCTTTGGACTGCGATTCGAGACGGCATCGCGGTTCTGGTGTGCGGAGTCGCGTTGGGCCTTCCGCTTGCGATTGCCGCCATTCGACCTCTCACCGGTATCCTCCCCGATAGCGTGAACCCATGGGACGCTGTCGTGTTCTCGGCCGTCTGTCTTCTGTTACTCGCGACCGGGGCGGGCGCGGCCTTCCTACCCGCCCGGTTCGCAGCTAACGTCGATCCATCCCGTGCACTGAGGCAAGAATGACCGCAGCTTTTAGCTAATTTTGAGCATCAGGCGCCGGCGCCTGATGCTGTGCCGCTCTGCGCGCCTGTCGCAACGACGCCAGTTTTTGCTGTTGATCCGGCGTCAGGATCTGGTAAACCTTCGCCATCGCCGTGCTTCGGATCGCGGCCAGTTGACCCACCTGGCTGCCTTCGGTGGCCGCCAGTTGCTGGATCTGCGCCGGGTTATTGGATTGCACCGCCGCCCGTAAAGATTGCCGCGTTTGCTTCAATTGCTGCCGGATCGGGTGAGCCGATTGCCGCGCGTCTTGAAAAATGGACTTCGCCTGCGTCTGCTGCGCTGCCGTCAAACCCAGCTGGCTGGATAGAAACGCGCCCATTCGGCCGTGACGGTGGCCTCCGGCAGGTGCAGTCTCGGCCGCAAATAAGCTGGCGGCTCCAAGTACTGCCACGGCCGTCCAGGCGGCAAATTTGTTTCTGAGAGGATTCATGGTTTGTTACTCCTACCTGTTTGGACGAGACATGCTCACTAAGGTTAAGCTCCTAGCTGTAAAGCCCGGTAAATACTCGTAACGTCTTGCCAAGACATTGGACTTCCGTTACAGTGATTCTGACGGGGGGAACGAATGGCCTTTTGCGCAAATTGCGGTGCGGAAGCAAGTGGACGGTTTTGTCAGAAGTGCGGCGCGCCTGTGGCTGCACCAGGAGCCGCTCCGGGAGCTGCACCGGGACCCACGCCTGGAGCAGGTCCAACGCCTGGTGTCTATCCGGGTGAAGTCCCGCCTGGCGGTCATTCCCTGCCTCCGCCTGCCGCGGCCCCCAGCTTGGGAATGACCGACAACATGGCCGGGGCGCTGTGTTATTTATTTGGCTTCATCACCGGGATTCTGTTTCTGGTGCTGGCGCCCTACAACCAGGACCGCAACGTCCGATTCCACGCTTTTCAGTCCATCTTCTTGAACATCGCCTGGGTGATTATCTGGATCGTGATCCTCTTCGTTACGCTGGCCTTCAGGATCATTCCGTTCCTTGGGTTTTTCATCTCCGCAGTGCTTCACTTCGCGGTCGGACTGGGCGGATTGTTCGTCTGGCTTTATATGATGTTCAAAACCTACAACGGTGAGAAGATTGTCCTCCCGCTGATCGGCCCCATGGCGGAGAAGCAGGCCGGCGTTTAGTTCCCGGCATTTTGTTCCAGCCGCCGCCGGTGTGTAGTACGATTACTTGAGATGCTTGTCGAATTCGAGTATCGCGGCGACATCTGCCTGCTTCGCCTGGAAGGTCGCTTCGCTACAGGTCAAGATTCTCTCTACCTGCACACCAAAGCCGAAGAACTGAAGGGTTCCGGCTACGTAAAGATCCTGGTGGATTTCGCCAGAGTCGACTATGTCGACTCCACCGGCATCGGATTTCTGATCGGCATCTACACCAGCGTCAAGAAGAGCCCTCTGGGCCAATTCGCTTTGTCCAACCCGAACCGCCGCGTCCGGGAGGTACTGGAACTGACGCGGCTGGCGCAAGTGATCCAGATCTATCCCAACGAAGCCGCGGCTCTGGAAGCGCTCGGCGCCGGGGGAAAGTCGTCGGCCTCGCAAGCCAGCTAAATTCCTGCCCGCCGATCCCTGGATGTAGGGGCTGCTTCTCGGTGGCTTAAGCTTTTGCAACGCCTGTGGGTTTTGCGGGAAAATGAAGGTTCTCATGAATCCTCGCTCCGCGGGAGGCCGGTCCATCTTGAGCGAAACGCGCGACGCCATCGCCGACTATCGCCGCTTGCTCAACGCGCTGGGATCGCGCGCCCGACGCATGGGATCGCGGGATCCTGAAAGCGCCGCGCAGGAGACCCTGAAACGCTCGCTTGAAAATGCCCTCTCGCAGGCGGCGATCGAATATTACTTCAGCGAAGAGTTACCCCTGAATGCTTCGGCGCCTGCTTGGCCGCTCGATCGGCTGATGGCCTGGCTGCATGGCGTGCTGCATTTCGTGGTTCTGGAAGAGCACAACCGCGCGAGCAATCGGCGCGAGTTCGCCGCTGGATGGGCCGACGACAGCGCAATCCATCTGGACCGCGCCGATCCCGCACCGGACCAGCTCGACGCGCTCATCCAGAGGGAACTGCAGCAGATCGTAGTGGAGTGCATGCCCGCGCTCGATGCCGATTACCAGCGCGTCTTGAAAATGCGCGCGAGCGGTCTGAAATATGGGGACATCGCGTTGCGCATGGGCGTCAGTGAAAATACCGTCGCCACCTGGGTGAGCCGGGGCATCCGGACGCTGGCGCAATGCGTTCGGAGGCGCACGCAACCGCCCGGAGTGATGAAACGCATGCCGGAAGCGCAATAGGAAATGCCGATGGAGTTGGATCTCAACAACCGGATCGACCGGTACATGAATCGCGAACTGCATCCAGCGGCGGCGCGCGCGATGGCGCATGAGGCGCTCAACGATTCCGACCTGTTCGAAGAATTGACCGCCGTTGCCTTGGTGCGGGCGGCTCTGGAATCGCCCGCGACCACGGACCGAAGCCTGGCCCAATCCGCACTTGACGACGATATTCTGTTCGATACGCTGGTCGCGCGCGGAGCGGCGGAAGCGGCCATTCGCGCTCCCCGGCGGCGCAAATATTGGCCGATCGCTGTAGCGGGAGCAGCCGCCGCGGCAGCTGGTCTTCTCACGTTCTTGGTGGTACGGCCGTCCTCACATCCGATTCAACAGCCCCAACGGCAGGCGCACGCCGCGATCGCCAAGCCCGGCGTGGCTCCGGCCATTTTGCTCACAACGGATTTGCAGCCTGCGCATTCGCAGAACGCTCCGGTCTTTCGTGGCATTGATCGCGGCAATAACGCGGCCAGCCGTCCGCCAAAGTCCGACGGCGCTATCGTTTCGATGGAAGACGGCGTCGCAACCATCAACCTGGGTTCACTCGACGGCCTGGCCAAAGGAACCGAACTGGGAGTTTTTGGGCAAACGATTGGCGGTGGCCAGATCGGGCGCATCGCGATCACCACCGTATTTCGCGATCGCGCGAGAGGCAAGATCGTCGACGGAGCCGCGATTCAAGCAAACGATCTGGTTCGCGTTCCCAACACCGCGCATCTCAGCGCAATACGGCAACAAGTGGACGCGCTCGCCGCCAACGCCAATCTCACAGCCGCGCGTGAGGTCGCGCGCAACGCCCTTGCCGCCGGTTCGCCAGGTGAAACGCGCCAATTGCTGGAACGTCTCGCGGCGCTCGATTATCAAGCCGGCGCTCCCGACGCCGCGCGCGAGCGCTACGAAGTTGCTGTAAACAATTTCGACCAGCCGCCCGCGGCTAGCTCCAACGAGAGGGCCACGACACTCGCGAACTATGGCGCCCTGTGTTTGCTCGCCGGCGATCGACAACGCGGCGACGACCTTCTCCAAAAGGCATTGGCCAACGCAACTGACGCCACGCTCCGTTCCCAAATCCTCCATAACCTTGGCGTGGCTGCCCAACATCCATGAAACCCGCGTCGCTCGGGTTCCTGCTGGCGGCGCCGATTCTGCTGCTCGGCCAAAAGGCCAATTGGGACGCGCTCGATCAACAGATCGAACAACTCTACGTCAAGGGTGACTTGCCGGGCGCAGTTGCAGTTGCCAAACTTGCCGTGGATGCAGCGTCCACTCCGAAACAATCCGGCCGCAGTCTCGATCGCCTGGGTTTTTTGTACTACAACTCCGGCAACTTGAAGGATGGCGAAGCCTTCCTCCGCCAAGGTCTGACGCTCCGCCGCGACAAGCTCGGCGCCGACTCAGCCGACTATGCCGAAAGCGCCAACGATCTGGCGCTCTTCTGCCGCGACACCCGCCGCTTCCCCGAAGCGCAGGCTCTGGCCGAAGAGGCCGTGGCCGTGCGCCTGCGACTCCTGGGCCCCAACGATCCGTTGGTCGCCGAAACACTCGAAACGCTAGGGTCCATTTACAGCGGCGAAGGCGAATACGACAAATCGGCCGCCACGTTTGAAAGAGCGCGCGCCATTTACGAATCGCACATCGATGCCAAGAATCCCGCGCCGCCCGAATACGGAACGCTGCTGGTGAACCTGGCCGGCAACTACCATCGCCTCGGCAAATATCATCAGGCCGAGCTCGATTTCGACACAGCGCTCGACGTTCTGCGCAAAACCATCGGCCCCACGCATCCCATCTACGCCACCAGCCTGATGGGTCCCGGCAATCTGGAGATGGAGATTGGCAACTACGCTGCGGCCGAGAAATTCTACGACGAAGCGGCGCCACTCCTGAAAACTTCGCTGGGGGAGACGCACCCCATTTATGTTCAATTGCTGGACCATCGCGCGGTCCTCTATCAGGCCATGGGCAACCGGACCGGGGCGGAATCGGATTACAGAACCGCTCTCGAGTTGCGCAAGAAAATCTACGGCCCGGATCACGTGCTGGTCGCCGCCACGCTTCGCAACTATGGCCGTTTCGTGTATGCCCGAAACCCGGAGGAAGGCGAGAAGCTTCTGCGCGAAGCGGCGGTTATCTACGGCAATGCTTCGAACCGTCCGGCGTTTGAATATGCGAACACGCTGCTCGCTGTGGGCGAAGCCGAACGAAAACGCGGGGATTTTTCGGATGCGCGCGAATCGTTTCAGCAGGCCCGCGATGCTGCGGCACAGGGTCTTGGCCCGAAGCATCCGGTGTACGCGAATGCGCTGGCGAGTCTGGCGCTGGTTCATGAAGCGCTGCACGAAGACGGCGAAGCGGGCGAGCAACTGCGGCAGGCCATCGCCATTGTCACTGAAAGCGAGGGCGAAAACCATCCCGATCTCGGCCGCTACATCGGCGATCTCGCCGCTCTGTACGATCGGCAGGGCAACTACGGCGCCGCGCTTCCGCTCTATCGCCGAAGCTTCGAAATTAACGACCGCGTGCTTGGCGGCATCTTGAACGTTGGTTCGGAGAGAACCAAAGCCGAGGCGCTGGCGAACCTGGACGACCCGCTCCCTGCCCTGCTCGCATTCCAGCAGCGCGCCGGACAGCAACTTCCCGAGGCTCGCGCTCTTGCATTCGAGGCCGTGGCGCGCCGCAAAGGCCGGATGCTCGATCACGCGCGGGACTGGCGCCAGAGCCTGCGCGAAAACTCCGCCGCGGACGTTCGCGATCGTCTCAGTGAATGGCAGACCATGCTGGAATGCGAATCGTCGCTGACCACGGCCCTGGGCTATCGCGATTTGAAACCGGCCGTCAGCGGCACATGCGCGCTGGCCGACTATGGCCGTCTGTTGTCGGACTTGCGCACCAACTCGACGGACGCATTGGATCGCAAGGCCCTGGCGGCGCTGGAGGTCCTCAATCGCCGGAGTGACGAGTTGGAAGGAGCATTAAGCCGCGATGTGCCCGGCTTCGGGCCAGCCACGCAACCGGCGCGCTTCGAAGATATGGCGGCGCGCCTGGGTCCGGATGAACTGCTGGTCGAGATCGTCGCCTTCGAAAAACATTACGGAGCGTTTTTGTTGGATCGCTCGGCGGGCCTGCGCTGGGTGGATCTGGGCCCGGCGCAGCCGATCGACCAGGCCGTCCGCGACCTGATCTCGGGCGCCAACGATTGGAGCGTTTCGCTCTCTCGTCGGGAGAATCAGGCAGCCGCGTCGGCCGAAGAGACCGCGCGGGAAGCGCTGCGCCAGCTCTCGAAACAACTCGCGCAGCTGCGCGCCCGCCTGGATGACGACAAAGCAACCCGCCGCCTGCGCATTTCACCGGACGGAATGCTGACGCTGTTCCCCTTCAGCGCCCTGCAAGACCCGCGCGGAGATTTTCTCGTCGAGCGATTCGCGATCAGCTACCTGTCGGCCGGCCGCGATCTCGCCGCGCCTGAAACCGCGGATCGGGCCGCCGGTCCTCCCGTGATCGCGCTCAGCCCCGGCAGCGCGGATGGTCCCGATCACCTACGTGGCGCGGAACTGGAGGCGCGCTCCCTGCAACGGCTGATTCCCAGCTCCCGGCTTCTCGCTCAGGGAGAAGCCACCGGAAAAAACCTGAAAGCGCTTCGCGCTCCAGTGCTGCTGCACATCGTTGGCCACGGATTAGTCCGCGGCAACGAGGACTGTGGCCCCGGATGCGCGCTGGCCGGCCTGGATCCGGGCTCGCGCGCCATGAATCTTTCGGCCATCGTTCTTGAAGATGGGTTGCTCACCGCGCTGGAACTCGAGACGCTCGATTATCACGGCTCCGAAATGCTGGTGCTCTCGCAGTGCCGCATGGCCGATGGCGTGCCCTCTTCAGGCAACGGCGTCTATGGCATGCGGCGCGCGGCGGCCATCGCGGGCGTCAAAACTTTCGTAGCGCCCCTATGGAACGTTTCCGATTCCACCGAGCGCGCTCTGATGATTCGCTTCTACAAAGAACTCAGCCTGGGCCGGAGCCGCGCCGACGCCTTGCGCCTCGCCATGCTACAGGTGAAGCGCTCTCCGCAACAGAAGAGCTTCCTCTATTGGGCGCCAGTGATCCTCTCCGGAGATCCCTCGCCATTGCCCAAGCAATTGTTCGTACAGTGAGACTATTGCTGAACCGACAGCACCAAGCCGCTCGCCGATTGCACACCGCCGATCTTCGCCACCACCGGCCAATCGCCGTTGCCTAGCGAACTCGGCACTTGAATCGCAACCTGAACCAGTCCAGCAAATCCGGGCGCGAGCGCCGCGCCGTAGACCGTGGCTGGAACATTATCGATCGTTATTGTCGGCAGCGTGCCGGTCGAGTAAGTGGTATCGCTCGGCGTCTCGACGCCGATAGGCACACTGGGCGTCGTGGGACCAAAGCCGGAGGCCCACAAAATAATCACGTCGCCCGGTTTCGCCGCCACCGTAGTTAAGGTGGAAAATGTCCCGCTTTTAGCGGCATAACTGAAATCCTGCCGCGTCGCCACCACCTGATTATCCGGCCAGGAGAAAAACGCAGGTCCGTACTGGTTTGCGGGCGCACTTACAGCCGCACCGATCGATCCCGCATTAGTGACGGTAACTCGCGTGGTGCTCGACGTCACGTTCGGCGCCAAGACGTTGATCTGCGTCGGACTGATGTAGTTCACAGCCGCCGGCATGCCATCGAAAAGCACCGTGACGCCATCCAGCGAGTCCGGGAGTTGCCCGTTCTTAATGGAGCTATTCCAGTTGTCCGTGGTGGATGCCAGATTGGTTCCTTGAATGGTTGCCCAGGAATTGGCCACCACACCAGGTTTAAAACTGGCGCCATCCACTACGCTCGTGATCACGGGCTCGGGTGGCGCTGTGGCTGGAACAAACAGAGTAACTGGGATAGTAACTTGGGGAAGGTCCGGCGCGTTCGGAGTAAGTACGATGCTTCCCTGGAAAGTCCCGACGCCAGGGATCATCAGGATGGAAGCAGTGATCAGTGCGGGCGTGGTTCCAGAGGTTTGGATCGTGGTGAGCCAATTCCCGCCCGAAGATGTCGACGACGACACAGTGAACAGCAGAGGCACGGCGCCCAGGGTGTAAGCGTCAATCGTTTCGGGATTGGGGGAGCTGTTGACCGCGACGCCGATCGAAAAATATAGTGAGCTTGCGGCCGACAGCAGGCCGGGAACTTTGGCGCCAATGGTCACTTTGCGGACACGATTGTTGACGTAGTCGGCGATGTAGTAGTTGCCTGCGCTATCCACGGCTACGTCAGAAGGCTGCAGAAAGGCGCTGGTGGGCGGGCCGCCATCCCCGATCGCCCCAGAGGATCCGGCGCCACCGGCAGCCGTTGTGATAATTCCCGCCGCGTTCACCTTGCGAAGGCGATAATTGCCAAAGTCCGAGATATAGACATTCTCGGCGCTGTCCACAGCCACGCCGTAAAGACCACCGAACAGGGCGCTGGTAGCGGGTCCGCCATCGCCTGAAGAACCGGAGCCGCCGCTTACGCCGGCGAACCGATTGATAATTCCCTGCGTGTTCACTTCGCGAACCGTTTGAGTCAAAGAGTCTGAGATGAAGATGTTTCCCGCCGCGTCGATCGCGACAGCCCTCGGACTGATCCCTGCATCAATCGCTGGTCCGCCATCGCCGGGGGTGGGAGTCAGCGTACCTCCCGCCACGGTGGTGATCGTTCCGCTGGTGTCTACCTTGCGGACACTGCTGCTGTCGGCAATATAGAGATTTCCAGCCTTGTCGAACGCCACTCCGAGCGGCTCCAACAGTTGGGCGCTGGTGGCCGGCCCTCCATCGCCCGAATGCCCCGGCGTTCCGTTACCGGCAAATGTAGTGATGATTCCGGTGGATACATCCACTTTGCGAATCCGGTTGTGGCCCTCATCGGCGATGTAAAGATTGCCCGCACTGTCCACAGCCAAGCCGTTGTGCTCGGAGTTGAGATAGATTCCCGCTTGGGTGGCCGGTCCGCCGTCGTTTATGCCGTTCCCATTCATCGGCTCGCCGGCATAACCGGCGACGGTGCTGATCACGCCGGCGGCGTTCACTTTGCGGATCACCGACGTGGCGCGATCCGCGATATAGACGTTGCCCGCGCTATCTACAGCTAATCCAATGGGCTGAAGCGAAGCGCTGGTTGCCGGCCCACCATCGCCGCTGGATGCCAGTGTTCCATTGCCGGCGATGGTGCCGATCACACCCTGCGCCTGAGAAAGTACCGGCGCCGTCAGCAGCACCAAAGTAAATAAGACCCGTCGCATGATTGCTCCTTTTACTGTTGAACCGTTAGCATTGGTACGTTCGCCGCCGGTTCGCCAACGATCGCAAACAATTGATAATCTCCGTCGGACAATGATGGAGGCACCTGGAAAGCCAATTGATACAGCCCAGCGAAGCCAGACGCCAGCGCCGTTCCATATACCGTCGCAGGCACCAGGTTCACCTCCACGGTTGCCGACGCCATGGTGTTATAGGTTTTGTCGGAGGGAACAACGAGACCCAAGGGAATGGCCGGGGAAGTCGGGCCGAAGCCGGTACCGTAAAGAATGATCGTCTCGCCAGGTTTTGCGGGCACCGTCGTGACCCCCGGAAATGTCCCGTTCTTGGCCGCGAAAGTGAAGTCGGTGTGCGTGGCCACTACCTGGTTGCCGGGCCAAGTAAAAAACGCAGGCATGTATTCGCTGGAAACCACCAGCTCTGCGACGCTGGTCCCAACCGAATTGGTCACGGTGACCATCGGAAATTCATCGGTCGAGTTGGCGGGCGTAAGTACGTTGATTTGAGTAGGACTGATGTAGTTCACATAGGCGGGCAACCCGCCAATGCTCACGCTCACGCCGTCCAGACTGGTGGGCAGCACGCCGCCGGTAACCGTCCAGGTGTCGGTGACGGTTGTGAAGTTAGTCCCGTTAATCGTGATAAAGGTATTGGGCGCGATCCCAACCGTAAAACTCGCTCCGTTTACTATTCCACTGGTGGTCGAAATAATCGGCTTCTGGGAAGGCTGCGTGGCCGACGCGGTCACTTTACGAATCGAACTGCTGGTCGCGATGTAGAGGTTGCCGGCGCTATCCAACGCCACCGCCGCGGGACTGATCAACTCGGCGGAGGTGGCAGGGCCGCCGTCCCCCAGAGTCGCGCCGCCTCCAGCCACGGTGCTCACCATACCGTCGGTTTCCAACTCCTGCACGCAACGGGCGGACTTGTCGGCAATATACAGGTTTCCAGCGCTATCCAAAGCAAAGCCATTGGCGGCGACGTCGGCGCTCGCCGCCGGCGTAGGGGTGAGAACGCAGGTGCCGAAGAACCCATGCGCAGCCGTGCTGATGATTCCGGAGCTGTTAACCTCGCGGATGTGCTCTGAGTCGGCGATGTATACATTCCCATGGCCGTCCACTGCGACATCGTAAACATTCCCCAATTCGGCTTTGGTGGCCGGTCCGCCGTCTCCCGAATCGGAACCAGTGACGAATCCGATGCCGGCGATGGTCGTGATCTTTCCGGTAGTATCCACCTTGCGGATGCGCTGGTTGCCGTAATCCGCGATATACAGGTTCCCGGCGCTGTCGAGCGCCACTCCGGTCGGGGAATTGAGGCCCGCGCTGGTAGCCGGTCCGCCGTCGCCGGAAAACGCTCCAAGCCCTGGGGAGGCGCTGTTGCCTGCTACGGTCGTGATCGTCCCAGAGGTATCCACCTTGCGGATGCGGCCATCAAAGTAATCTGCGATGTACACATCCCCGGCGCTGTCCACCGCCAGGCCTGCGTGTGGCCCCAGGAACCCGAGTCTGGCGCTGGTGGCCAGACCTCCGTCGCCCAAAGAAACCACGCCGCCGCCTGCAAAAGTAGAAATAATGCCTTTGGTGTTCACTTTGCGGATCACGCTGAAAATGGAATCCGTGAAGTAGATGTTGCCGGCCTTGTCCACCACGATCCCGTTGGCGGAGCCAAGCGTCGCGCTGGTGGCCGGCCCCCCATCGCCCGTGTAGCCGATATTACCGTTGCCGGCAACCGTACTAATGATGCCCTGGGCATGAAGAATCACCCCGGCGGCAAGAAAAACGGAAGCCAGCTTACAACGATTGCGCATTTACCCTCCTGTCCCAAAAATACCGCTTCCTCTGGTCGCGGCTCGGAATCTGCGCTCACAGCCACACTTTTTCCGCAGCCCCGTAAAGAGGGAATGAGGATAGGACCGACTTACTTTCAGAAATTGCTTCCCCACCACTTCTTACGCATAGCTTCGGCGAAAGGCCCCAGATACCCCCCTTGACACACACCGTGCGGCATCTGCATACTAAACCAGCAACAAGAAACCGGCACTGGTCAGTCATGCGGGGAATTTACTGGCTGAACGTGTAGTCCCATGAAGATTTCATTGCAGGACGCCGAAAGGACCCTTAGAGGTCTAAGGCCAGGCTCCCGCAAGGTCCCGCGCCGAACATCAGGAGGAGGGTTCAGTGAAACTCAGTCTAATTCCATCGATCGTTATTATCGCCGCAGTAGCTATGGGGCAGACCCCGCCCGCGGCGGCCCCGGCTCCCAAACGCGCCGCGGCCCCGAGAGCTGCTTCCCCCGTGGATTCGGTAATCCAGTTGGTGAAGGGCGGGATGTCCGACGACCTGATCATCAGGAGCCTGAAAAAGAACAACAAGGCCGTGGATCTTTCGCCAGCCGACATGGTCAAGCTCAAACAGGCTGGTGTTTCCGACAACGTGATCGGCGTGATGCTGGACCCCTCCAGCGCGGTGGCCGCCGCCTCGGCTGCACCTGCTCCGGCACCCGTAGCCGCCGCGCCAGCTCCGGCGCCGGTAGTGGTTCCAGTGGCAACCGCTCCCACCCCTGTTCCGGCCCCGGTGGGCGCGACCTCGCAAGCGGAAAAGAAGCGCGTAATCGTAGATGAATTCGATTATTCCACCGTCAAGAGTTCCGTCCAGGCCGTCTTCAACACCCAGGCCGATATCGGCAAAGGCATCCGGGCGATGCTGGTAAAGCGCATGGCGGACGCCAACAAAGTGGTGATCGTAGAGCGCGCCAAAGTAGACCAGCTGATGTCGGAGCAGGATCGGAATGCGAGCAATCGCGTGAAGCAAGGTTCGGGCGCTCGCGTCGGCCGGATTTCGGGCGCTGACGCCGTACTCGCGGGCGACATCGTGGTCTTTGGGCGCGACGACAAAAAGACCAACATCGGCGCGGGTGGATTCGCGCGCGGCCCCTTCGCCGGAATTCACATCAAGAAGGAAGAGGACAAGGCGGTGGTGGTGATCGACTACCGGTTGGTGGACGCCGAGACGTCGGAAGTGATAGCAACCGGCGAAGCGCGCGGCGAATCCACCCGTAAAAGCAACGGATTTGGTGGTATGGGCGGCTCGTTCGGCGGCGGCGGAGGAGGTGGAATCGACATGACCAGCTCTAACTTCGGTCAAACGATCATCGGCGAGGCCACGCAGGACTGTGTCAACAAGCTGGGGGACATTCTGAGTCAGCAAGCCACCAGCATGAAGAAAACAGTGCGTGAGGTGGAGACCCGCGTAGCCGACGTGTCCGGCAGCACGATGGTCATTGCTGCAGGCGCAAACGACGGAGTGAACGTAGGAGAAACGTTCGAGATTCTGAAGATCGTGCGCGAAGTGCGAGATCCTCAAACCAAAGAGGTGCTCGACACGGTTACCGACAAGGCCGGCGATCTGACCATCACCAGCGTCCGCGACAAGGTGGCTACGGGCAGCTATGTCGGCAAACCAGCGGCGGTCGGCTTTCTTGCGCGCAAAAAGCTTCCGGCTGCCCAGTAGAGAGCAAGCAATGAAAATCGGAACCACTGTCTTTATCCTGGTGGTCTGCGCCGCCGTGGCCCCGGCCCAGCAGAAGAAGGCGCTGTCCATCGATCCGTTCGATTATTCCGCCGTGATGACATCGGTGCAAGCCATCTTCGGCACCGAAATGAACATCGGCCAGGGCATCCAGGCCATGATGACCAAGCGCATCGCGCAGGATGGCCGCTTCACGGTGGTGGAGCGCCGCAAAGTGAACGAAGTGATCCATGAGCAGGACTTCGACGCGGGCAATCGCGTGAAAAAAGGCAGCGGCGCGCGCGTGGGCCAGATCAAGGGCGCCGACCTGACGCTGATGGGCGACATTGTCGTGTTCGGCCGGGACGACCGCCGCGTGGGCGGGGCTGCCGGCGGCGGGGTGATCGGGGCTGGCGCAGTGGTTGGCGGGTATAAGCAGACCAACAAGGCCGTGGTCGTGCTCGACTATCGGATCGTCGATGTGGAGACCAGCGAAGTGGTGGCCAGCGGCGAGGCGCGGGGCGAATCCAAACGCAGCAGCGCGGGCGGTGGCGGCGGATTTTTCGCGGGCGGAGCGTTCGGCGGCGCGGGCGTCAACATGGCCAGTTCGGACTTTGCCGAAACCATCATCGGCGAAGCAACCATGGATGCGGTCGACAAACTGGCGCTGGATGTCCACAAAGTCAATCTGGAAGGCGGTGCCGACGCGCGGGAAAACGATCTGGATGCGCTGGTGGCCGATGTGAGCGACGACACCATCACCATCAATGCCGGGGCGGCCGCCGGTCTCCAGGTGGGACAGACTTTTACCGTCTACCATAAAGGGAAAGTCATCAAGGACCCAGCTACGGGAGAAGTGCTGGATGTGCTGACCACTCCGCTCGGACAGCTCACCATCACGATGGTGCGGGACAAGATTTCCATGGGCACTTACAGCGGCGCGGGAAAACCGGTGGTGGGAGACGTCGTTAGAAAATAGAGCAGGAAAATAGAGCCGGAAAGTAGGAACTGGAAAATGAAGTATCTCTGGATCGCTTGCCTTATGGCCGCGACTCTCGCCGCTCAGGAAACTCCCGAGCTGCGCGAAGCTCGGCATCATCTCACGCTGGCGGCGAGCCGCGCGACTGCCAATTTCAGATCCGCCGATTCGATAGAGGCGAATCTCCGCCGGCAGGGCGCAGTGTTGCATCCCCAGCTCATCGCGCTCCGGGTCCGCATTGAAGCGGCTTTGAGCGAAGCTCGATTCGAAATGGACCAGCGCGATTATCCCGCAGCCGAAGACGCGCTCACGCGCGCCGACGCCTTGCTCGATCGCTTCGCCCGGCAAATCGGGGGTTACTGATGCTTTTGGCGGAGAAATAGCGGGCAAGTCAAATATGGCCGACATCAACAAAATGAACCGCACCTGGCTGTGCAGCGTGCTTTTCCTGGATATCGTCAACTACTCGTCGCAGTCGGTTGAACTGCAGATCAGGTGGAAGGAAAGGTTTAACGGGTATCTGGCCAACGCGATCAAGGATGTTCCGGACGATGAGCGCGTGATTCTCGACACCGGCGATGGAGCCGCCACCTGCTTTCTCGGCGCTCCGGAAGCGGCGATGTTTTCCGCGCTCGAGCTGTGGCACTCTCTGCTGATCGACGAGAGGGACCAGCAGCCTCCGTTTCGGGTCCGCATCGGCATCAACCTCGGCCCGGTAAAGCTGGTCAGAGATATCAATGGGGCCCCCAACGCGATCGGCGACGGAATGAACGCCGGACAACGGGTGATGAGCTTTGCGGCCGAGAACCAGATCCTGGTCTCGCAGTCTTACTTCGAAGTGGTGAGCCGTCTGTCGGACGACTACAAGAACCTGTTCACGTTGAAGGGGGTGGAGACGGATAAGCACATCCGGGAACATACCGTTTACCATCTCTCGCCTCCGGGCGCTCAACATGGACCGGTGTCGGTAATAGCCCCTCCGGAGGCCATGCCGCTCCCGGTCGCGGCCCCGCCTCAACCTTCGGCGCCGCCGCCGGAGAGGGTTGCGCGGGCGGCGGCAGCAGGTCCTCCCGTGACCAGGGCTTCGGGAAACCGTTCGATGCCACTACTGATTGGTGGTATCGCTGTCGTGGTGATTGCTGCCGCGGCCGCGACGGCATGGCAGTACTACGGTTCCGCGGCCCCGGCGAAACAGAGTGTGAGTGCGTCACCCGCTGCTCCGGTTACTGCTGCGCCGGTTGCCGCTGCTCCCGTTGTCCCTGCGCCCACCGCTGCCCGACCTGCGACGCCTAGCCCGGTAAGTCCCGCACCAGTCGCAGCAGCCTCCAACCCTCCTCGGACCAGACCGGCGGTGGTTACCACTCCGGTGGCAAGTGCGGCGGAAGAAGCCCCGGCGCCGCCACCGAGGGCACGAGCAGCCGCAGCCGCTCCGGCGTCCCCGGAACTATCGAAAGCCGACCAAGCCACTGCCCGTGATCTTCGCGAGCGCTATGAAATGGACGCCAGCCGCGCCGACACGGCTCGGAGCAATGCCGACGCCATGCGCCAGCGTCTGGCAGCCAAAGGGATGTCGCTCAATGCGCAAACCGCCGCAGGTGTCGATAACCTGGGGTTCCTGCTCCATCAAGCCCAAGATGCGCTACGCGACCACAGGTGGGACGACGCGCTATCCAGTCTGCAAGCCGTGGAAGCCCAAACCCAAAAAGTGGCTAGCACGGTCGGCAACTGACGCCGCGAGGGACGAAGCTAGGACGTGCGTCGCACGGTGATCGGAACCGAGGATGCCTCACGCCGGGTTCCGCCGGTGCTGGGTTCGCTTGGCTGTTTTGCGCGAGAAGACTTGACTGGCGCTGCATTATGGATGGCCTTCACCCCGTATTCGTAGATTCCGAAACGAGGAGGTCCATTTCCGTCGGCTGAGCGCGGCTCGGCAATTACCCTCTTGGCGGTGATTTCCCATTCGCCCTCAATCACGTCGCCAATATCTTTGTTGGAGCGGCTGTGGATGGTCTTGTTTGAATTCACTTTGGTCCCCTCTAACATCTACTTGTGCCGGTAAGTGATTCTGCCTTTTGTCAGGTCGTACGGCGAGAGTTCGAGCGAGACCCGGTCGCCAGTCATCACCTTGATCCGATTCCGCCGCAGTCTTCCGGCCATGGTGGCCAGCACCGCTTTGCCCGCGTCGAGTTCGACTGTAAACATCCCAGCCCTGAATTTTTCGACAACTTTGCCCATTACTTCGATCGAGTCTTCTTTTGACAAATTGTGATCCTTTCGTTTGAATCAGGCGGCAGGGTTACTGCCGCCCTTACTGCGTTACGGTTTGTGCCGCTTACCAGCGATTGTTACTGCGTCCGCCACCGCCGCCGGAGCTGCGCTCCGTCTTCGGTTTGGCTTCGTTGACATTCAACGCCCGGCCGTCGAGGTCCCGGCCGTTGAGTCCGCTGATGGCGGCATTGCCTTCGGCATCCACGCTCATTTCGACAAAGGCAAAGCCCCTGGCTTGTCCAGTGTCGCGATCGGTCACGATATTGACGCGTTGTACGGCCCCGTACGAATCGAACATGGAACGGAGGGTATCTTCGGTCGTCCCAAAACTGAGATTACCTACAAAAATATTTTTCACTTTTTAATTTCCTTCTGAATTTGCAGAGCAGCGAATCTGGCACGATCAGACAGCGTATAGAACCGAACGTTGCGGGACGATGCGAAAATAGGCGGAACTTCAAAGACACCTCTATCTTAGCAGGTATCGTCAAGATACGGACGGTGGGGAGAGATCCGGACCGGTGCATCAGACGTTTTTTGTTCGCGGCGATGCATAAACGGCATCCGATTCATTTGTTATCGTGGGCTCGTGCTACCCGAATTGACTGCCCAAGGAGAGCTGCCTCCTGGAGTGCATCGGGCGAATTGGAAAGAGCTCCGGGCTCGATTCGGCGATTCGTCGCCGAGAAGAGTATGGCTGTCTGGCCGCCTTCTGGCGCTCTTGGAACTCGCCGCCGTAAGCGGGAAGCTGCGTCGGGTCTTCATTTGGGAAAGCTTTGTAACCGGAAAGCCAGCCCCGAAGGATCTCGACATTCTTTTGATCATGGATGAAGACTTTGAGGTCGATCGCATTGACGCGGCAGCACAAGCAGTCTTCGATTCCGTTCGGGCCAAGCTGCTGTTCGAGTCCGACGTCTTCTGGGCTCGATCGTCCATCGGGCGCGAATTTCTCGATCTTTGGCTGGAAACCTATCAGACTTCGAGAAGCTTTGGAAAACGCGGTATCGTGGAATTGGAGTTACCGTGATTCAAACCGACGACCAGATGCTGCTCGCGCAGGAATGCGTCGCGAATTTGCGGAAAATCCTGCTGGAGGCCCGTAAGGTGCATTCCCGACAGGACTACGCTCGGATGGCGGAACCCATCCTGCTTGAAGTCCAGCAACGCGAACAGGACATCTTGGAGTATTTGACCAGAGACCTGGAACAACCAGTAGCGAGCTAACCCCGCAGGTGGAACTCCCTTCACCTGGGGGTTCCCTCTGGACGTGTAGGGCATTACTCGGCGAGTGGTTAGCATCGACTCGCGCACGGCGACAAAGCCGCATGTATCTACGGGCCGTACGACGAAACTTTCCATGGCTCGGATCGGTCCATGGTGTGCCGCGCTTCACGAGCAGCCCTGAAGACCGCATCCTGGGCAGTTACTGCCGCGGTTAATTCAAGTGCGATTACGACTTCATGGAGTTTGAGAAAGACCGCCTCGACAAATTCCTCGCGCTTCAAAACATCGGGATGACCGCCGACGAGGAAACGGCCGGTCAGAGGGTCGCATAGCTCCATCGTTGTTTCGTACGCACCATGCACGTAGGCGTCCGACGTCATGTTCAGAAATCGACGAAGGAAGTGTTCTCCGTCAACGCTTGCGCGCAAAATACTGGTCGATGAACGTGCGAACGGAGACCGGAAGGTCGCCTCCCCTATTTAAGGCTTCGCCAACCGCAGTGACCTCAATGCAGAAGTCAGAGACCATTCTAAGAAGAGCAGCGCACTCCGTTACATAGCCTAGGTCTGCCAGAACAAGCGCCGCGCGAAGGCCGCTCACCGCGCGAACCGACTTTCCGATCATGACGGCGTGTGGAATGTGTTGAGGAAATTCGAGTCGGATGAGATCGTCGCCTTCGGAGAGAATTCGCGGCGGCATCAGCGGCGCCGCGAGGGCGTTCACCCACTGATCGAGCAGTGCTATAAGACCTCTCGCGAAAGCGGCGTCTCCCATTGAGGTAACCCTCTGAACATTAATGATAGTTCCTGGATATGGCGCCTACCACCATTGACGGAATCGACTTATCTAGATGCCGAACACGCCCTAGCCCCGACCAACAGGACCACTTGGCTGCGTAGGTGGGCTGTGCTTGGAAAGGATCGTCTGCGTGGGCCTATCGGCTCCCTAGAGAAATTGCCCGACCTGCTCGCACCACAACAAAGAAGATCGTGCTCGCCCCCGCTCTCACCAAAGAAGACGAACTGCACTGGCTGGCCCTGACCCTGGTTCCTGGGCTCGGCACGCGCAAGGCCGGGCAGCTCATCGAGCGCTACCACACGCCTCGTGCGATATTTCGCGCGTCGCGGTCTGAACTGGAGTCGCGCGGGCTGGCAGGCAGCATCGCACAAACCATTGCTAGCGGATGCACGTTCGATGACGCCGTGGAGCAGCAGCAGAAGATGCTGGAGACGGGTACCGTGCTGGTGCCGATTTCCGACCCCGCCTATCCGGCGCGTCTTCGGGAAATCTTCGATCCGCCCATCGTGCTGTTCGCGCGCGGAAGAACCGACTTGCTGCAGTCCATTTTGCTCGGCGTGGTGGGTACCAGGCGTCCTACTGCGTATGGAACGGCGGCGGCGGAGCGCCTTTCCGCGGATCTGGCGCACGCCGGACTGGCGATTGTGAGCGGCATGGCGCGCGGCATCGATACCGCGGCCCATCGCGCGGCGCT
>Ga0182024_10005338_pt1 | contig 28894 bp, 29 predicted proteins | sample P32metaG_FD_120480 | JGI IMG/M metagenome (GOLD analysis project Ga0182024, IMG submission 120480) | Permafrost microbial communities from Stordalen Mire, Sweden - P3-2 metaG (Illumina Assembly) | ecosystem: Environmental > Terrestrial > Soil > Wetlands > Permafrost | place: Sweden: Stordalen...
CGCTGGCCCGACGCCCAGCACTGGGGCGTGGAGATCCGCGCGCTGATGCACAGCGGCGGGGAGGAGGACTGACCGATGCTCACCCTCTACGAGCATCCCTTCGCGCTCTACTGCCAGAAGGTCCTGGTCGCCCTCAACGAGCAGGGCGTGGCCTACGACGTCCTCGAGGAGCAGCGTGACTTCGACCGAGCAGAGCTGGCCGAGCTGTGGCCGCCAGCGTCGATCCCGGTGCTACGCGACGGCGACCAGATCATCGGCGAGACCTCGATCATCATCGAGCACGTCGCCGGCGTGCAGCTGGTGCCGTCGCTGGAAGCGCGCAAGTGGGACCGCCTCTGCGACCAGTACATCTCCGACGCCGTCCAGGCGATCGTCTTCGACACGATCGAGGCGCGCTTCGACCGGCGCGCCGTCGCCCACGCGCGCGGCCGGCTCGACATGGTCTACGGCATGCTCGAGACGCAGCTCACCCAGCACGAGTTCCTAGCCGGCGATACGTTCACGATCGCCGACTGCGCCGCCGCGCCGGGCCTGTTCTACGCCCTGGCGATTCACCCGTGGAGTGAGGGCACCCACCCGCAGCTGACGCGCTACTACCGGGCGCTGGCGCACCGGCCGTCCTTCGCCAACGTGATCGCGGACGCGCGGCCCTACCGGCACCTGTTCCCGCTGCCCTGGCCGGCCGACTTCGACCGCTACCACTAACGTCCCCGGACGGGAGCGCCAACGGCGACTGACGCCGCGATCCGGCTTGACCTGCTTCGTCGTCGAGACGCGCATTCTCGCTGAGACGGCGACTACCCTGGAGCGCGCGGAAAGGGAGTGTCTGCAGCCAGGAGGCGATGGCGACCGCCTTGGACGAGCCGCAGTCGTACCGACACAGGCTCGCGACACGATCGCTTACGCCGGGCCGGGCGAAGCGGGCGTCTTACCGTCCTCAGCCGAGGCGCATCCCCGAGACAGTCATGACACGTTCGCGATGCAAGACTTTGGCTGTGCCTCCTTCGCCTGCAGCCTCCCGTCGTGGTGCTCGCCGCGTCTGGTTTATCGCGGCGAGCGTACTCGCTGTCGTAGGACTCACGTGCTTAGCCGGCCCGGCTAGAGCAGAGAGCACACGGGCCTCGGGATCACGCTTTTCGATCCCGGCATCGGCCCGTCAGCTCATCGTCGTCTCGAGCTCGACATATGACCCGCCCGACTACCTCGCGAGCTTCCGGAGCTTCCAAAGGGCGAGTGCTTCCTCGCCCTGGAGGCCGGTGTTCGGAGCCTGGCAGGCCGAGATCGGCTCCGGTGAGCTCCGCGACGTCCGTCGCGAGGGCGACCACGCGACCCCGACCGGTGCATACCCGTTCGGCCTCACCATGTATGGGAACCAGCCGAATCCCGGCGGCCTGCACGAGCCCTACCACCATCTCGTCTGCGGCGACTGGTGGGACGAGGATCCCTACAGCGCTCAGTACAACCGCTTCGTGCACGTGTCGTGTGACTCGACACCGCCCTTTGCGGCCTGGTCTGAGGCGCTCTGGACCGAGACGATGGCCTATCCCTACTTCGCGGTGATCGACTACAACTACAACCCGACCATCTCCGGCCCGGATGCACCCGGCTCTGGGATCTTCCTGCACGCCTGGATGGGCGAACCGACTGAGGGATGCGTGGCGCTGCACATCCCGGACCTCCTGGCGGTGCTGCGCTGGCTAGATCCTGCGGATCACCCATCAATCGAGATCGGCACTGATGCCGAGGTCGGCCACGTGCCACCGGCGCCGAGCTAGCCGCCGGTTTCCTCGATCGCCCGGCGCCTGCTCGTGAAAGCGGCCCAACACTACACGCGCAATCACATGGTCGGCGTGATGCTGCCTACCTAATCCGACAGCACGGCGCTCGCGCCACCGGACCTCGAGCCGAGCGGCCGATTACTCGGGCGGGCCTTCGGCGAGCGTCACCGTCGCAGTCTGCTGTTCGCCGGCGGGTGTCCGCCAGGTGACCTGGACGCTATCGCCCGGATGCTTTTGGAGTATCAGTTCGGTGAGCGCCGTCGGCGAGCTGACGCCGGCGCCGTCGAGGGCGGTGATGACGTCTCCGGCGCTGAGGCCGCTGCCGGCCGCCGGTGTGCCGGAGAGCACGTTCTCGATGAGCGCGCCTTCGCTGCTCTGGCCCTGCACGAGCACTCCGAGCATGCCGGTCGCACCGATATGGATCGTGCCCGAGCTGTGCCCTTCGTGGATCTGGCCGGCGATCGTCTGCGCCTCGTCGATGGGGATCGCGAACCCCTCGTTGGCCGAGGACTCGAACTGGAAGGTCGCCGACGCCGCGGTGTCCATGCCGAGGACTTCGCCGGAGCTGCCGACGAGTGGCCCGCCCGAGTCGCCCGGCTGCAGATCGGCGTTCAGCTGGATCAGGCCGCTGAGATGCTCGTCGCTGCCGTCAAGCTCGTCGCCCGCGGTGATCGACTGGTCGAGCGCGCTCACCTGTCCAGTGGCCGCGCTGGGCGTCCCGCCGGCGCCGCCGGCGTTGCCGATCGTCGCGATGCTCTGACCGACCTTCAGCGAGCTCGAGTTGCCGAAGCTCGCCGTCTTCAGACCGGAGGCGCCTTCCAGCTGCAACACCGCGATGTCATGACCGTAGTCGTAGCCGACCACGCGAGCCGCGTAGGTGGTGCCGTTGCCGACGTCCGTTGCCGTGATCTTCGTCGCACCAGTGATCACGTGGTTGTTGGTGATCACCTCGCCGGTGGAGGTGACAACCATGCCGGTGCCGGCCGCCTCGCCGCCCTCGAGGCCGAGATCGGTGTTGATGTCGACGAGCGCGGGATCCACCTTCGTGGTGATCGAGCTGGAAACGCCGCCGGCGGAGCCAGACGCGGCGCCGGCGCCTTCGGCTGAGCTGTTGCCATTTTTACCCGAGCCGTCGCCGGGACCGAAGAGGCCGCCACCCGAGCCGTAGCGTCCGCCGCCGTATTCGCCCGCGCCACCCGCGGAGCCAACTGCACCCGGCCCGGCGTACCTGAACGGCCCGAACGACCGGCTGGACGCTGGGCTCAGTCGGATCGTGCTCGCCGCGCTCCACAGCAAGTGCCCGACGAGCACACCCATGGTCGCCGCCAGCACCGCGACGAGCGCGCCACGAACAAGGACACTACGTGGGCCACCCTTGGAAAGCATGAGAAGAACTTGACACGCCGACGTTGGCGCACGCTCAACACCGGATAGGCCGCAGATAAATCGTTCAGTCGTGACGAACGTGGGTTGCAGGCTGTCCGCCGACTCCGGCCGCAAGACCGCTGCTTTCGCAACCAAGCGGCGTGCAGCGGACCTGACTGGACGCTGTCGCTCCGGACAAGATCGACGCGCGCGTTCTGGCCGTACTCTCCGAGCGCGACTTGGTGCCGGCGATCTGGCTGTCATGAACGAAACGTGCGCCCGTCATCGACTCGATCACCCCGCGGACCAGCTCGCCCCGGTCTAATACCCGGCGCGCCAGCGCGCGAATACCGTCATGGTCGCTGGGCACAACGAACTCCTCGACCAACTCGCCGTGCTCAGAAAGTAGGCAGACATCGATCCGGTTACGACTCAGATCCAATCCAGCGTGCAACATAACAACGGGCCTCCTTGACGGTGAACGCTGTGGAGCGTGTCACCGGGGAGGCCCTCTTTCATCGCATTCCCTTCCGAGCGTCTCAGTCGGACGCTGCGAGATGACTGCTCCTCGCACGGAGCGACAGCGCAACCCAAGTCGGCGGAGACTCTGCTGCTTCCACCAGAAACACAGCGAGTTCGGCGCGGAGCGCGGACGACTGCTACTCGTCAATTGCACAACCAGCCCGTAATGAGCTCGCCCGCGAGGGTAAGCCCGCTAGCTCTGGACGCGGTGCCGCAGGCTGCGGTAGGCGCCGTAGAAATGCAGTGCTGCTGCCGGGACCAGGAGCAATCCCCACCAGCCGCCGCGGCCATAGCCGTAGAGGATGGCGGTAAGGGCCAGTAGCCAGATCCCGCTGAGAACGCGCACGGGGACCATGACACGCCGGTGCCTGTACTCCCACGCCCACGACGTTCGAAGTCTGCTTCGCAGCCGCATGGAAGTCGCGCTTCTAAGCAGATCGGCCACCTCCGCGAGTCGCGGCCACCGCTGGCCCTGCTCGGCGCCGGCCATCAACACCGAGAGCATCTCGTGCCCGTGCTCGCGGCGGAACGCGCCGGGGTAGCACGCGAGCAGACGCCGGTAGTGGCGCTCGAGGGCAGAGTCGTCGTTCATCGAAGCGCTCCGACCGGTTGGAGCCGCGATATCGCGACGAGGGCATTCGCTTGCAGGCGAGCTGCCTCAGCGGCGAGCTGCTCCTCGCCCGTGCCTGTAAGACGGTAGTAGCGGCGCAACCGGCTATCCACGATCTCCTCACGGTCCACCTCGATCAGACTGTCCGCGCGAAGACGCTCCAGAGCCGTATACAAGGTCCCGGCGCGGAGTCGGACGCGTCCGTCCGAGATCTGCTCGACATCAGTGATGATCCCGTAACCGTGCTGGCTGCTTCCAGCCAACGCGGTCAGGATCAGGAACGTGGCCTCCTGCATCGCGCGCTTCCTCATAGAGACAGTATATATCGGTCAACTGTCGATGGTCAAGACGGTGAGGTTACTCTCGCCAGCAGAAGCAACAGCGCGGACCGCCTCGGCCCACGTCACTGCCCTCGCACAGGAGCAAGCGCCTCGGTGGTCCGATACGAGACTGTCGAGTTGGACGACGTCCGAGCGCCTCAGCTGAGGGCGAGCACACGCCTGCTTCGCGCGGCGTAAGCGATCGTGTCGCGACCCTGCGCTGGTACGACTGGAGCTCGTCCCGAGCGGAAGCGTGGCGCTCGGTCATCGAGGCGCTCGCTTTCGGTGGGAGGGAGCATTCTGCTTTCGCTTGACGGTTGCAGTCGAGAATGGGGAGGCAGTGACCCGAGCGGCACAACGTGAGGTCTTGCGCGAGTCTGCCAATGAGCGGATGATGGACGGATGAGCCCTATCGGGCGTTGCAACTGTCGACGTCTCGATCGCCGCGGCGTGTCTGTCACGCGCTGGTCCGACATGGGGTGTTCGTGATGCCAGCGCTGATTCACGGACATGCACGCTAACGCTGGAACGTCGTCCCAAGCATCGGTGACGTGTGGCGGCCGCGCACTCCCGCAGGACCGAGGGCATGAACTTAGCTCGCGGGAGCTCTCGCGCCGATCGCGATCCCGAGATCGCGGGCGAACAAGACTCGTTGTGCAAGTCTGTTCGCACCACCCAAAACGAAGGGAACCACAATGTGGAGGATAGGAATTGCACTCGTCGGCGCCGCGACACTCGCGCTCTCGGGAGCGGCGCTCGCAGCGACCGGCCAGCAAATAAGCGTCAACGGCACCGGCGGCGCGTCGGTGCCCGATGGAGCCACCAACGGCCAGCAGCAGGCCGCCTACGACCAGGCGCTCACCGCCGCGATCAGCAATGCCCAAACGAAGGTGCAGATGGTCGCGCAGCAGCTCTCGCTAACTCTCGGACCGGTGCAGACCTTCACCGAGCAGAGCGACGACTACCTCGGCTATTGCGGCGTCGGGTTCCTCCCTGGAGCTGCGCTGCCCGGCGTGTCCGGTAGCGCGAGCGCGCCGGCGGCCGCCGGCGCCGCGAGCGGCAAGCTGACACCGATCCCCCCAAAGCCCAAGAAGCACAAGACCAAGAAGAAGGCCCACAAGGCACAGGGCAGCGAAAATACCTGCCAGATTGAGGCCGATGTGACGATGGTCTACTCGGCCAGCTAAGCGGCGGTCTCCGCATAGTCGGCACCAGAGTCGGCGGCGTTGACGCTCGTATTGGCGGCGACGAACCGGCTCGCGCGGCGGGCCGCGCACTGCGGCGCCGTCCGCGTCGATGCGCCGTCCTCGTGGAGATCAGCACGTAGCCGGCCCAACAGACTCCACACTTCCGCTTTGCGGTGGATTGCAAGCGCGTCGGCGGACGCCGCACGCGCTCCTGGATCTGACGACCCGGAGGTGCCGGCGCCGACCACGCCATCACGCCTGCTTCGCGAAACGAGGGTGTCGCGTAAAGGCTTGTCGCCGCGGGCTTCTGCGGCTTCGCGTTGCCCGCGGTGTCGATTCGGGGAGGCCAGGCCTCCGTATCACGCGGCGGCGAGCACCAGCTGGTGTTTGTGGAGCTTCAGGATGTTGTGGGTGGCGTTGATGAGTCGCCACTCGGTCCGCACCGCGGAGCGCCCGCGTCTTCGGAACCGGCCCATCCCGCGATTAGACTTCGTTTGCGCGAACACGGGCTCGATCATTCCTTGGCGCTTGCGGTAGAGGCCGCCGCCGTAGTCGGTGTCCAGCACTCTTCGCATGTGGTCATAAAGACCGCCCTGCCATCCCGGCCGGGCCGCCTCGCGCTTCACCGATTCGGGCGGAATCAGCACCTGGGTGCCGCCGTTGATGATGCTCTGCATCTGCTCCTTGTGCCAGTAGCCGGAATCGGCGAGCGCAACGCCAGGGGTTTCTCTCACACCAGCCGCAGCGAGCTCGCGCTCGGCGGCCGTGACCATCGGCTCGAGATGCCCGAAGTCTGGTGAGTCGACGGTTATCTCCGCGGCGATCACGATCTGGCCCTCGTTCGTGACGAGCTGCGCGTTATAGCCCTGGACGAAGCCCCGCGGGCTCTTCAACAGGCGCGAGTCGGGGTCGGTCACGTTGATCGGCCCCGCCGGCGTTGCAGGCGGCTCAAACGGCTTCGGCCGCGCCCCAAGTCGGCGACCTCTGCTGTCCCGTGCATGCGCGCGATAGTGCTCGTATTCCGCGTTCGCGCGGCACTCCACCGCGAGCTCCGCCTCAAGCTGGCGCTTGGCCTCCTTCAGGCGCTTCTGCCGCGAGCGCGGAACCGGGCGAGCCTTGGCTGCGCGCTCGCGATCGAGCTGGCGCTTAGCCTCGCGCAACCACCCCCGTCGACCGTGGGCGGTCGAGAACTCTGCTGGCAGCTCATCACCACGCGCCTTGCCATAGAGCTCATCCTCAGCGGCGTCGACCGCCTTCGCCTCAGCGAGAATCTCGCGCGCGATCTGCTCATAGTCGAGTGTCTGGTCCCTGTTCGCGGTTGCCGGCACCTTCGTGCCATCGATAGCGATCACCCCGACCTTCACCAGCCCGGCCTTCGCACACACCGCCAACACGCCGCTGAACACACCAGCGAGCGCGTCCTCGTGGCGCTCAACAAACCTCGCGATCGCCGAATGATCCGGCCGCTGATTCGCAGCGATAACCCGGAACGCAACGTCATCCAGACAATCGCGCTCAATCCCCCGCGAAGACCGTTGCCCGCGCGCGTAGGCGTAGAGCAACAGCGCGACCATCATCGACGGCTCATACGCCGGCCGACCATGACCGTCCTGGCGATAACCGACATAGAAAGCAGCGAGATCCATCTCCTCGACCGCATCCAACACCAGCCACACCAGATGATTCTCAGGCAACCAATCGCGCACATCGGGAGGCATCAAGAACACCTGCTCGCGTGAACACTCGATGAAGTTCTGGGGCATACTCAAATTGTCCGAACCCACCCGGACGGCCCCCTTTACGCGACACCCTCCGAAACGTAAGCGAGCGTGTGCCGCGTTGGCTGGTACGACCGAGGCTCGTCCATGGGAGGAGCGAGGAGCCGAGGCCGCGATGACTGCTGCTTCGCCCCGACGGAGCAGCAGTACGGCGAACGTACGCCGGATCACATTGGTGAAACGGCGGGCGACTCGATCTCGCGGTAGTTGCTTGCTCGGCCGCTTCGTCGCACCAAGTAGACCGCTACGGCGAGCGCCAGAGTGAGGACACCGAGCAGCCCGAGCTCAAGTAGCTCGTTCGTGAGGGCGCGGCCCCCGGGTGCCAGGCCCTCGAGCTCAGCCGTGATGATGAGAATCCGCCGCACCACAGCGATTAGACCTACGTACAAGAAGGGCTCGACCACGATCTCGCCGCGCAGCACCGCCAGGCGTAGCGTGTGAAGCAGCTCGGCCACGATCAGCGTCAACAAGACGCGATCGAGGAGAACGACGCCGATATTCACCGCGCTCTGATGCGCCCTGATCGAGCTGATAAGCCCGCTGACGGTTCCCACAACCACCAGCACGGCCGCGCCAAGCAGCAGCACGCCAACGATGACGTAGAGCGCCTCCTCGATCCCCGCAAGCGCAGTACGGACTCCCCGCACAAAAAGGGGCTGCGGCTCGGCGTGATCCGGCGGCTCGCTCATCCCCGACGATCTGCCCTATAGCAACTCGACGCTCACACGCGACAAGATCCCATAGTCCGCCGCTCAAAGCCTGCCGTCACCGCTCGTCGGGCCCCGGCGACGGACCCGTCGACGGCAGAGAGCCACCGGCAGCAGCCGCTATCAACCACCGTGCGCGACGAGTAGCAACACGGCGCAGCTCGCCGGTCGGCTTCTGCTTCTACGGCATGCAGCAAGTCGCCCTCCCCGCCGAGAACCGGTGCACCGCACGCTCGGCTGACTGACGTCGCGCTCCTGCTTCGAAGGAATGCAGAAGTCACGTCCGGGACCGCCCCCGCGCCGCATCCGACCCAGCACGGCTGGGGGGCCGTGAGGCCGAGGATCAGACCTCGTGGCGCGCGCGAGTGCCTCGCCCTCGTCGCTATCGCGGACGAGATGCAGAATCAGCACCGTCGTTAAGGTCGCGTGCCTCATCCTCGCCGCTATCGCTCACGTCGGGGTCGACCTCGCGTGCCCGCTCGTGATGTTCGCGTGCCACCACGGTCTTACCCTCGGCCTCGCCCGCGCGCTGTTGCGCGGCGATCTCATGACGACGCGCCCCCGCCTCCTTCTCGTCGGCTTCGGCGCGCACTCGCTCCGCACGCGCAGCTTCTTCGTCGGCAGCTGCACGCGCGTCCTGGGCAGTTCTGTCGCGATGCTGCGCCTGCTGGCGAAGCTCCCCGGCTTTCTCGCGGCGCCCCTCCAGGCGTCGCCGCCGAGCCATTCGAGTACCTACCACGATCAAACCCACCAGCAGAATCGCTCCGACGACAATGGCGATGATCGCTGCCGTGCTCATGTGTTACACCCTACTCCTTGTGAGGATGAGCACGCAGCCCGCCCAGATACGCGCCGCAAAGTGAGCTTGGGCCTCGCGGGTTGAGTCCGCGACAGCGGAACGAGCGGCCCATGAAAGTACTCCTGCCGACCGCCGTCACCAGAGTCCGCCCCAGGTGGTCAGCTTTAGGGACCTCCCTACAAGCGCCCCCCTCGGCGATAGCCGAACCCGCCCCGGGTGAACAGGATCACGAGCACGACGATCAACAGGACGAAAAGCACCGGACTGACGGCGATTCCGCCGAAGATCGCGGCGAGAACCAGGATGACGATGAGCAGCTCGAGTAGTCCCATTGCTCAAGTATGTCAATTCGATACCCGTCTGCATGACATACGTCCTCGCCGTCTCCCTAGCGGGTCCCGTCAAGTTCTGCTCCAGTGCGAGGAGTCCGAGCCCGGAGCCCGTTGGGGGCTGACCGGGAGTGCAGGCCGGCCCCCGGCTCGTCGTAGTCGGCGTCCGGGCCAACCGGGGCAGAGGCGCGGTATTCGCAGCTCCGGGAAGCTGATACAAAACTCGTTATACGCCCAGGCTAGGCAGGCCTTCGAACGTCCGAGTGCGCGCGGTGGGCGCCGCTGCTCCTGCTCATCGCGGAGGCTGTCGCATAGAGGCGTTCGCGAGAACCTGGGCTACGTTCGCCGTGACGGCCGCTGAAGGAGCTGGGAGCGACGACGCCGCGCCGGCGGCGCTTGTCTGAAACATCTCGGTTCTTCGGCCCCCACCCTTAGGAAGGCTCCAGTGAGGTCGCCGGGGATTTGTGCGACAGCTACCGCGCAAAGCAGGATCGACGGACGCCCTCCCACGACGCGTAGGCTTCCATTCGTGTTCGACGGGCTCGAGTTCGTCTACCTCCCCAGCCGGGACGTGGCAGCCGATCTGAAGCACTTCACCGATAAGGTGGGCGCGGAACTGGTGTTTGCGGTCGAGGCGTTCGGGACCAGGATGGCCATGGTCCGTCTGAGCCCGGACCCTCCCGCATTGCTGCTGGCCGGGCATCTCGAGGGCGACCAGCCCGTGCTCGTCCACCGCGTGGCCGACCTCGAACTGGCCATCGCCGAGCTGGAGGATCGGGGCGTGGAGATCGGCGCGCGCCTCGAGATCCCCTATGGGCCTGGCGTCGAACTCGTCAGCCCCGGACCTCAGCGCCTCGCGCTCTACCAGCTGACCGGGCCCGACGCCTCCGAGCGTCTGGCCCATCGGCGCGACTTCTAAAGCGCACCCCTGGATGAGCCACAGTCGGCAGCGGTGTGCGGTCGAGGGCGGTCTTCGAACCGGCACCTGCTCGTCGCGGAGCAGCGGGATCACCATGTTCGTCCCAACAGTTGCGCGGGCGTCGTCAGGGACGTCGAGCTGCGGCCGTCCTCGCAACGCTGCCACGGGGGCCGTAAAGCAGTCGCTTCGGCATTGGCACAGGGCTAAGCCGCCTGGCCGCTGAGCCGATGAACAGGCGTGGCTCGAGGGTCGCGAGGAGGGCGCCGAGCTCTTGGCGCTCGGCTTCGCTCAGTGAGCTCGGCCGACCTCGCGTCTGGCGCACGAGGGCGAGGAGCCGGCGACGTTGAGCACCGTTGAGCTTGGCAAAGTGTCCCCTTGCCATCAGGGCGACCTCGGTAGCCAAAAGTAGCTCTACCACCGGAAAGCCATGCGCCAAGCGCTTGACCCACGAACGTTTGAGTGCGAACCGGAGCACGACTCCATCGTAGCCCGCGTCTGGCGTTTGTCGTACAGGCAGACGTGCCTGTATGGCGCGCGTGGCAGGCGCAACCGCAGTCATCGAACGACTGGGCCAGACCCGGCAGGACCCCGGCAGTGTGGCGCGAAGAAGACCGCAATGGCGCAGCCGCTCAAGCATCCGAAGCCGCCCAAGTTGGCTAACGAACGCACCGGCTTGAACGACAAGGTCGCGAACTTCATCGCCACGACGGTGGGCTCGATGTGGATGTTCTACGCCAGCGTCATCGGCTTCGCGATCTGGATGGCCGGGCTCGGGGTCACCATCGCGGGCGACCACTACCCATTCAACCTCATGCTGCTCGCTGTCGGCGGCATCATGCAGTGGCTTGCGATGATCGCGATTCTCGTCGCGCAGAACGCTCAGGGGAACGTTCAAGACAAGCAGGTCGAGCACCTTCACGATCTAGGTGTAACCACCCACAGACTGGTCGTGGAGAACACTGAGCTGACCGAAGCGATCCATGACCACTTCATGAAGAAGAGCGCTTCCTAGCGGGCTTGCCAACCGTGTAGCGGGCCTGCCGCGGGCCGGGCCGCCGAGGAGGTCGCTCACGCCGCCTTCCGCCGGTCGCACCGCGGCCTGGCAACTCCGCGTGAGGCTGATGCCAGGATGAGATACGGTGATGCCAGGATGAGATCCGGACTCATCAGTCTCGTTTATTTGGTCGTCGGGGCAGTAGTGGCGTCTTCACACCATTACTTCACGCACGCCAGCACCCTTAAGCCCCTCCTGTCAGCGCTGCTGGCCGTCATCTTGTGGCCGCTCTTGCTCCTCGGCATCAACCTCCACATCAAGTAGTCCCTCCGTCGGTCCAAAGCGGCGCCCCCGACTACTCCTGGCAGCCTCCGGTGGAGCGAAGCAGATACTCCCTTTGCGTATTAGCAATCCATGGCCTTGAGCGGCAAGCAATCCATGGCCTTGAGCGGCAGCGCCCAGCAGTCCGACCACCGCTTCGAGAACGAGCACCAGTAGACCGTTGAGCTGTCGCCTTCCCGGAAGCGCCAGCGTCTGTGGTCTCGGTAGCGCTCAGGATGGCAAGTGTGGAAAGACACCATGGAAAGCTCGGGTCAAGGCCGTTTCCGGTGATCGGTCGCGGCCGGTCGGCGAGCACGTTGATGATGGTGCTGATCAGCGTCTCGCCCGCCGCCGCGACGATCAGGATGCCGTAGCGCCGGCCGAGCCAGTGTCCGATTACGACGGCCGCTGGCTCATCGACGTGAGGACGGATAAGCGTGTGCTCGGCGGCGAGCACGGAACAACCCTCGACGCGATCGAGGCATATCTGACAGGAGGCGATGACTGATGGCACGCAAGGCAACAGGCACGATCATCGAGCGCCGCCGCAAGACCGGCGTCGTGTTCGGGCTGAGGTTCACGCTGCCGGACGGCAGACGGCAGTACGTCACACTCGGCCGCGCTGAGGATGGCTGGACGCGCAAGCGCGCAGCGGATGAGCTGCGGCACACGATGAGCGATGTCGAGCGTGCTATCTGGCAACCGCCGAAGCCCGAGCCCGTCCCGGACGTTGACCGTGATCCCTCGTTCTACGAGTTCAGCTCGGCGTGGTTCGAGGCGCACAAGGGCGAATGGCGAGAGGCGACACGGCTGGACTACGGATGGCAGCTATCGGATCATCTCCTGCCGTTCTTCGTGACCATCGGCTCTCGCAAATCACCATCGCCGAGGTCGATCGCTACCGCACTCACAAGACCAAGGGCACCCTGAGCGCAACGTCGATCAACAAGACCATTACGCGGCTCGCTCAGATCCTTGAGGTTGCCATCGAATACGGAATCCTTGAGCGCAACCCCGCCAAGGGCAAGCCCAGGCGGTTGAAGGCAGCGAAGCCCGCGCCGGTTTGGTTGGACTCCGCAGAGCACATCGAAGCGCTGGCGAACGCGGCCGGGGAGCTTGACCGCGAGGCGCGTGCGGATCAGCGGGTGCCAAGGCGGGCGATCCTCTCGACGCTCACCTTCGCCGGCCTGCGGATTGGCGAGCCAATCGAGCTGTGCTGGAAGGACGTGGACCTGGCGGGCGGCAGGATCACCGTGCGCGCGTCCAAGACCGACGCGGGTATGCGCAGAATCGACCTGCTGCCGGTGCTGCAAGACGAGCTGGCAACCCACAAGGCAGGCACGCGGGCAGGTCCGGACGAGCGCGTGTTCCCGACGCTGGCGGGTGGCCCGTTGAACCCGAGCAACGTCCGCAATCGCATTCTGGCGAAGGCGGTCGAGCACGCGAACGAACGGCTTGCGGCTGCTGGCTCTGTCCCGCTGCCCGAAGGGCTGACGCCCCACAAGCTGCGCCACACGTTCGCCTCGCTGCTGGTGGCGCTAGGCACCGATCCGGGCGCGGTAATGGATCAGCTCGGGCACACAGATCCCGGTTTCACGCTCCGCGTCTATCGGCATGGCATGAGGCGCGACGACGACTCCAAGCGGCAACTTCGGGCGCTTGTGGGCGTCGAGGATCGGGACGCGAAAAGGCACCCAATAGGCACCAGCGACACGATCGAGGGTCTAACGGACGCGATCGAGAGCAACGGCCACCCTGCGAAAGCGGCTTACTAGTACGGGGTTTGAGGAATGGGCGCGGCGGGTTTCGAACCTGCGACCTCTCGCGTGTGAAGCGAGCGCTCTCCCACTGAGCTACGCGGCCTGGGCGCCTGATTCTAGCTTCGTCCACGAGCTGGCGACCCGCCGGGCCGACCGAGATCTTCCTGATTTCCTACGCGGCAGTGACCCCCGCCCCATCGCTACCGAGTTGCAGGCATCGACAGCGATGCATCGCCGGCCGCAACGGGTTCGTCTCCGGGGCTGCCGCCGAGAGGGCGCGCGCCTATTCGGACCATCAACCGGAGGGACTCGGGTCTGGGGGACGCGAGTTCGTGATCGTAATCCGTCATAGATGCGGCGATCGTGACTATCATCCGTGAAAGCGCGAGGAGCACTCGCAATGAGGAGGATGAGATGGCGGGCATTACGCGCAGGGAGTTGCTGCACGCGGGAGCGGCAGCCGGGGTGTTGGCGCTCGGCGCCAACCCGCTGGTAGAACGAGCGCTGGCCGCAGCGCCGAAAGCGGGCAAGCTGACGGACATCGAGCACGTGGTGATCCTGATCCAGGAGAACCGCTCCTTCGACCACTACTTCGGCACGCTTCCCGGCGTGCGCGGCTTCTCGGATCCCAGCGGCCAGCAGACGCTCCACCAGCCCGGCTATCCGGCTCCGGGCTACAACGGAGAACTGCTTCCATTCCACCTGGAAACCGGCGGAACGCCCCAGTGCTTCCCTGACATCACGCACAACTGGGTTCCTCAGCACGAAAGCTGGGACGGCGGGCAGATGGATGGGTTCGTGCGGGCGCATCTCGCCTCCGATGGGGCGCAGGCGGGACCGGCGACGATGGGATACTACGAGCGCTCGGACATCCCCTACTACTTCGCCCTGGCAGAAGCGTTCACGATCTGCGACAACTACTTCTGCTCGGTGCTGGGCCCCACAGACCCCAACCGGCTCTACAGCATGTCGGGGACAATCGACCCCGACGGCACGCATGGAGGCCCGCTAGTGCAGACGCTCTCGGGCCAGCGCCAAGAATTCGAAGGGCGCTTCACGTGGACCACGATGCCCGAGCAGCTCTCGGCGGCGGGGGTGAGCTGGAAGGTCTACTCGGGCTCGGACCTCGCCATCCTTGACAATGTGCTGAGCTACTTCAGCGCCTACAAGACAGACCCCACACTCGCGGCCGCGGCCTTCAACCCCGTCTATCCGAAGGACCTCGTCGCCGACATCAAAAGCGGGGAACTGCCCCAGGTCTCCTGGGTCAACATGTCTGTGTTTGAAACCGAGCACCCTGGCTACTCGACGGCCGAGGTCGGCGAGTACGCGGTGCAGAGGCTGCTCGATAGGTTCCTAGCCCGCCCCGACCTGTTGGCGAAGACCGCGGTGTTCATCACCTGGGACGAGAACGGTGGATTCTTCGACCATGTCGCACCGCCGGTGCCGCCCCCGGGCACCGCGGGCGAGTACCTGACCGTCCCCGACGTGACCGGCAACGACGGCGGGATCAACGGTCCGATCGGGCTCGGCTTCCGGGTGCCGATGCTGATCGTCTCGCCGTTCAGCCGCGGGGGCTTTCTCTCCTCTGACGTGTTCGACCACACCTCTATCCTCCGCTTCCTGGAGACGCGCTTCGGTGCGGAGGTGCCCAACCTGAGCCAGTGGCGACGCGAACTCACCGGCGACCTGACGAGCGCGTTCAACTTCGCCGAACGCGACAAGAGTAGACCCGAGCTGCCGCTAGTCAACCTGAGCCGCCAGCAACTCGAAAGCGGTGGATGCACGGTCACCGGCCCGGTGACTGTGCCGCCGAACTCACAGCCCGAACAACAGCCCGGGCTTTGGCGACATCCCAGCGGCCTGTAGACCGAGGAAGCGCCCATTGAGCTACCCGCCCTCGACCGTTGATTCTATTCGCGGTGGCGCGAGGCGTTTCTTTCCCCGGGGGGCCTCAAATGCTCGCGGCCGCTCGGCAACGCCAAGCTAGGAGCCCAGCCGAGTCCCCACGTGCGGGTGCAGCCGGTCAGTAGCTTCGGAGTAAGCACTCGCCAGGGCATCCACTTCAGGCTGGGAGAAGACCGCCCCGAACGCGGCCGCGCCGCCGAGCTCGCGGTAGCCGGCGAGGAGCTGCTTGCCGATCTGAGCAAGGGTGAAGTGGCCGTCGTAGACGCTCTCGATGTACAGCGCCACGTTCTCGCGCGCAAAACGCGCGCTCGCAGCCGAGCCGTGGTCGATCTGATCGATCGCCGCGCCGATCAATCTCCATCCGCGTGTCACCAGAAGGACGTAGCTGCGAACCAGGCCGGCGAGCGGCGCCGCCGGTCCGGTGAGTGCGGCCGCCCGGGCTTCTTCGAGGAGCAACGGAAGCTTGATGCTTGCCGCGCTCGCTGCCGCGGCGGCGATCGGTGAGCGATCGATCGCGTCGCCGTCGGGGGGGAGACCGTTGACAATCAGCGGCCAGGCCCGCTTGGTGGCCGTCACCTCGCTCGCGACCGGGCTCTGGACGTCCTTGAGCACGTGGCTCAAGGCGATGAGGTCGCCGCGCTCGAGCTTCAGCTCCGCCGGGCTCGCCGCGGTCCGGCCGCCGCCGCAGCCCGCACAGACGGCGGCGAGGCCGCTCAACAGGAGAAGCAGCGGCGCGACACGCACACGCACAGCTCTAGCCGGGGCGCTCGCGCTGGCGTGAGGTCTCGTGCGAACCCTAGGTGCTGAGCAGGTCGATCACGAACACGAGCGGAGCGTTCGGCGGGATCGTGGGCGGCGATCCTTTTGCCCCGTACGCAAGCGCCGCCGGGATGATCAGCTCGCGCCGTCCACCGACCTTCATGCCGGGGATGCCCTGCGTCCATCCAGCGATCAGCTTGCCGGGTTCCAGCGAGAACGTCGCCGGTTCGCCGCGCTTCCACGACGCATCGAATTCCTTGCCGCCGTGGTAGAGGACACCCACGTAGTTGACCGTCACCGACCCACCGACCTTCGCTTCCGGGCCCGTGCCCTTGATGATGTCCTTGACGACCAGTCTGGTCGGCGCGGGGCCCGACGGGGGCGTCACCTTCGGTTCTTTGGACAGAGGGCCGCTCGCGGGGGTTTTCGGCGTCGCGGTCGGTGTCGTCGCGGTCGTCGACGGCGTCGAAGCGCTGGATTTCGCCAACGCCTGGTCGGCCGTGTTCTGGTTGTTGACGCCGATTGTGCTGCTTGAGCTGCTCGAACCGCATCCGGCGATCAGCGTGGCCGCGCCGAGCGTCGCGACAGCGAGGATCGCGCGCGAGCGAATGGTTTGGATGTCGTCGAAGTTTCTCACGGCCGCGCAGCCTAGCGGAAGTCCGTTACGATCGGAGCCGGACCGTGCTAGGCGGGGAGGTAGCGGTGCCCTGTATCCGCAATCCGCTCTAGCGGGGCTGAACTCCCCTCCGAGGGATTCCGTCCCGGTCGCTCCGTCGCTCGGGGCGTCGATGGCTCGGGCCCCGTGCGGTGTCGGCTTGTGAACCAGGTCAGGTCCGGAAGGAAGCAGCCTTAAGCGATCACCGACAGGCGCAGCGGGGGCTCCCGAACTGGAGTCGCGGGCGACGATCGGCGTCCGGGGCGCGGACTCTCGACGAGGGGTGCACGGTCCATTCCCAGGCTGGCTTGGGTGGCCGCAGACGCCGACCGCCGCGGCTCGCGAGGCGGTCTGGGGAGATCAACAGCGCTGGAAGATCAGCCACGAGCGGTTGGCGTGCACCTCCCTGAATCCCGGCGGCACGTTGACCGGGACGTGAGGGTCGCGCGGGTCAAGGACGTAGCCTTCTTCGACTTCCCTGCTCGCCGGGTCGACGTACTCGCCGGAGAAGATCTGGCCGACCTGGGCGTTTATGACGTTGGCGGGGCTCGTCTTCAGGTACAGCGAGAGCAGCGGCACTGGCGCGTGGTTTGGCACGCCGATTGGCCCGCAACGGAGGGTGATCGAGCGGTCGTCGACGAGCGCGAGCAGTTCGCCTTCGATGCGTTCCTGGCGCGCGAGTTTGTCCAGTTCGCGGTGTGCCGAGCGGTACTGCGCCGGGGCGTACGCGATCAAGGCGACGAGCACGAGCGCCCCGCCGGCCATCCACCAGCGCCGGCGCGGGTCGTCCCGCGCAAGGCGCATCCAGCCGAATGCACCCGCGCCGCAGAAGACGCACAGGATCGCCGCGGCAAGGAAGGCGTAGCGGGTATTGATTGGCAGTCCGGCGGCGGCGACGGCGACGAAGACGACGATGGCAAGGACCCCCGCGACTGCCCCGATCAGCGCGCGGCGGCGCAGCCACAGCAGCGAGAGGACTCCCCCGAGCGCGGCTCCCGCGAGCACGGGCGGGCGTAGGATCTCGCCGATCCGCCGGGGTATGTACTGAGGGACGTTGCCGATGCCCGTGACGCGGCCGAGCAAGTGTGCAGTGTGGCGTGTGTTCGTCAGCGACCACAGCGCGTCGCCCGTGATCGCCAGGTCGCTCAGCACCCACACGAGCGGCGCGAGTGCCGCGAGCAGCGTCAGGCCGGCGAGCTCCCGGTGGGTCCGAAGCCGGCGTCTCGGACTCATCAGATACAGCCAGTACAGGCCGGAGAACGCCCACGCCTCCGGTCGCAGCAGGCCTGCGAGGGCGAGCAGCGCCAGCACCAGCGCGCCGGAGCCAGCCGTCGGGGCCGCGTGACCCCGGTCGTCGCTCGCGCGAGCGCGCGACTCGACGAGCAGGGCGCTCAGAACGAACAGGAGGTAGGGAACGTCGACATATGCGCGCACCCCGTAGGAGAGGATCGGCACGCGCGTGAGCAGGATCAGCGCCGCCAAAGCGCCGGCGGCCTTGCCGAACCACTGCGCGCCCAGTGCGTAGACAGCCCAACCGCACGCCGCGAGGGCGAGGAAGCCGAGGGCGACCGTGGCCCGTTCCATGGCGCGGGGACCGAGCGGGGACAACGCCAGGCCGAGCGCCTCGAGCAGCGGGTGGGGCGTGGGGGCGACGGCGATGTCGTATGCCGGCGTTTGTCCGCGCGAGAGCTGTCCGCCCCAGGCGAGCGCGTAGAGCGTGTCGTAGTTGGCGAAGCCGACGCCGCTGATCACGCGCAGCAACACGGCCCCGGCGATGATCGCCGGCAGCGCTCCAATGCGCTCGAGGTGGCGCCTGAGCGGGGCTCTCACGAGCGGGCACGCTATCCGCTCCGGTGGCGCCCGGGTGGGCTTGCAGTGGGGCTCGGCGCAAGACGCAACCGCAGATAGACTCAGCCGAGGTGTCAGCGCAGCAGGAGCCACTACAGCAGCAGCCCTCGCTTTACCGCAGGCATCGCCCGCGTACCTTCGCCGATGTGGTCGGCCAGGAGCCGGTCGTGCGCACCCTGCGCCACGCGGTCGAGCGCGGGAAGGTGCACCACGCCTACCTGTTCGTCGGGTCCCGCGGCACGGGTAAGACGTCGATGGCGAAGATCCTTGCCGCATGCCTGAACTGCGTGCGCGGCCCGACGATCGAGCCGTGCGGGGAGTGCGAGTCGTGCATATCGATCGCGAGTGCGAGCTCGCTCGACGTGATCGAGATGGATGCGGCCTCGAACAACTCCGTGGACGACATCCGCGAGCTGCGCGAGAGCGTCGCCTACGCGCCCGTGAGCGGACGCCGCAAGGTCTACATCCTCGACGAGGCCCACATGCTCTCGACGGCCGCGTGGAACGCGTTCTTAAAGACGCTCGAGGAGCCGCCGCCGAACACGGTCTTCGTGCTTGCGACGACCGAGGCTCAGAAGGTCCCGGCGACGGTCGTGGACCGCTGCCACCGCTTCGACTTCCACCGCCCCAGCGTTGAGCAGATCGCAAGCGTCCTGCGGCGCACCGCCGAGGCCGAGTCGATCGACATCCCGCCGGCCGCTGTCGCCGCGTTGGCGCGTTCGGCGACGGGCAGCTTTCGCGACGCGCTCGGCACGCTCGAGCAGCTCGTGACCTACAGCGGCACGGAGATTGCGCTGGCGGACGTGCTGGCGGTGCTGGGCGTGGCCGATGGGCGGATGCTGGAAGAGACCGTCGACGCCGTTGCCGCGGGCGATGCGCGGCGCGCGCTGAAAGCGCTCGAGGAGTGCGTCGAGCAGGGGCGCGACGCCGCGTCGTTCGCGTCCGACCTGGAGGTGCGCGCGCGCGAGCTGCTGGTGGTGCAGACCCTCGGCGAGGTGCCCGCCGAGCTGTCGCTCACGGCGGAGGCCGACGCGGCCCTGCGGGCGCAAGCCGAGCGCGTCGCGCAGGACACGGTTGTCCGGTTGCTGGAGCTGCTCGGGGAGGCGATGGACGGTGTGCGCGCGGGTGCGGACCCGCGCACGCGGCTGGAGCTGTCGCTCGTCAAGGCCGCCAGGCCCGAGTTCGACGCCTCGACGCGGGCACTGCAGGCGCGGATCGAGCGGTTGGAGGCAGGGCGCGGAGCGGCCCCCGCGATCGCGGCGCAACGGGAGGTTCCCGACCGAGACGGGCAAGCTCCCCCCGCTGATGCCCCGCCCGATCCGCCGAGGGGCGCCCCGGGGCCGGCGGCGGCGGCGGTCGTCGACACGGCGAGCGATGCGCCGGCGTCCCCCGCGTCCGGCACCGTCGGGGACCTGGAGTCACTGCGCTCGCTGTGGCCCGCCGTGGTCGCTCTGGTGCGCGGCGAGAATGCCCTATTGGGGGCATTGATCGAGGAGGCCCAACCGGTGAACGCCGCCGATGGGCAGCTGACGGTCGCGTTCGCCTCGAGCGCGCCCTTCCTGAAGAAGAAGGCCGAGGACCCGGCCAACCGCGCGGCCGTGGCCGCCGCGCTCGGTGACGTCACGGGCGGCCGCTGGCGCCTGTCCTACGAGCTGCGCGGCGAGCTTGATGCGCACGAGCGCGATGAGCCGGCGGCAAGCACCGAGGAGGAGTGGGTGAGACGGTTCATGCAGGAGTTCGACGCCGAGGAGCTCCCGGTTCAAGCCGCGGTGCCGGCCGCCGAGAACGGCGTGGAGCGCGCGGGCGAAGAGGAGGCGGGCACCTGAACATGCCCAAGCAGCCGCGCATGCCAAACATGCAGCAGATGCTCCAGCAGGTGCAGAAGATGCAGCAGGATATGGAGGCTGCTCAGGAGCAGCTGAAGAACGAGATCGTCGAAGCCTCCGCGGGTGGCGGCATGGTCACCGTCAGGGTCTCCGGCGACCTGCAGGTAAAGGCCGTGGAGATCGACCCCACAGCGGTTGACCCTGATGACGTGGAGATCCTCGCCGACATGGTGCTCGCGGCCATCAACGAGGCGCTGCGCATGGCCCAGGAGCTTGCCGCAAGGAAGTTGGGCGGCGCCGGCGGCGGTCTTGACCTGGGCGGTCTCGGCGGCCTGGGCCTCCCGGGCCTGTGAGCACCTCCTACGCCCCGCCCGTCCAGAGGCTCGTGAGCGAGCTGTCGAAGCTGCCCGGCATCGGAAACCGCACGGCCCAGCGGCTTGCGTTCCACATCCTGCGAGCGTCCGCCGAGGATGCCGCAGCGCTGGCGGAGGCGATCGCAGAGGTCAAGGAGAAGATCGGGCTGTGCGAGGTGTGCTTCAACCTCACCGACGAGGCGCGCTGCCGCATCTGCCAGGATGCGCGCCGCGATGAGGGTCTGATCTGCGTCGTGGAGGAGCCGAGCGACGTGATACCGATGGAGCGCACGCACGAGTACCACGGCGTCTACCACGTGCTCGGCGGAGCGCTCTCGCCGATCGAGGGCATCGACCCCGAGGACCTGAAGATCGCCGAGCTCCTCGCACGAGCCACCGATGACGCCGTGCGCGAGGTCGTGCTCGCCACAAACCCGACGACTACAGGCGAGGCGACGGCACTGCACATCGCCGAGGAGCTGCGCGACCGCGCTCCCGACGTTACCGTCACGCGCCTTGCCAGCGGCCTGCCGGTGGGCTCCGATCTGGAGTACGCCGACGAGGTTACCCTCGGCAAGGCCCTTGCCGGGCGCCATGCCGTCTGAGCATCCGCACGCGTCAGGAGGGGTCAGAGACGATCGGCCGGGTGTCGGCCGATCGGTGCCCGCTGGGGGCGGCGCCCAATATCCTGAGGGACATGCCCGGTCTGATCGTCATGAAGTTCGGCGGCACCTCCGTCGCCGATGCCGAGCGCGTAAAGCGCGCGGCGCGCCGCATCGTGGACAAGCGTGAACTCGGCAATCGGGTGGTCGCCGTGCTTTCGGCGCGCGGCAAGACGACGGACGAGCTGATTGCGATGGCCGAGGAGGTCTCGGCGGCACCGGACCCGCGTGAGATGGACATGCTGCTCTCCTCCGGGGAGCGGATCTCGTGCGCGCTGTGCGCGATGGCGATCAACGATCTCGGCCATCGCGCGATCTCGCTGACCGGCTCCCAGGCTGGGATCGTGACGGACGAGTCGCACACCCGTGCGCGCATCATCGACGTGCGCGCGGAGCGGATCCGGGCGGCGCTGGAGGAGGACAGCATCGTCCTGGTGGCGGGCTTTCAGGGCGTATCGAACACCGCGCGGAACGTCACGACCCTGGGTCGCGGCGGCTCGGACACGACCGCAGTCGCCGTTGCCGCCGCGCTCGGCGCGGAGGTGTGCGAGATCTACACCGACGTCGCCGGCGTCTACTCCGCCGACCCGCGGATCGTGCCGCAGGCGCGCAAGCTGGCCACCGTCTCCTTCGAGGAGATGCTCGAGATGTCAGCTTCGGGGGCGGGCGTGCTGCAGCTGCGCGCGCTTGAGTACGCACGCAACCACGGCGTACGCATCCACTGCCGCTCATCGTTTGAGGATTCACCCGGTACGGTTGTGCTCGGAGAAGGAGAGACCATGGAGCAGCCCCTGATCACAGCGGTCACGCATTCGACCTCCGAGGCGCGGGTGACGCTCGTCGGCGTGCCCGATGAGCCGGGCGCCGCGGCGCGCATCTTCGAGGCGCTGGCGGATGTCAACGTGAACGTGGACATGATCGTCCAGAACGAGCCCGCCTCCGCGGGCGGCCGCGCAGAGATCTCCTTCACCGTTCCGCGCGAGGACCTGCGCGACGCGCGAACCGCGCTGCAGCCGCTCGCCGGCGGCTCATTCATCGACCTGAACGCCCACGAGGAGATGGGCAAGGTCTCGATCGTGGGCGCTGGGATGCGCTCGCACCCGGGCGTCGCCGCGAAGGTGTTCGGCGTGCTCGCACGCGAGGGCGTCAACATCGACATGATCTCGACCTCGCCGATCAAGATCTCCTGCGTCATCGCGCGCGACCGGGTCGAGCAGGCGGTGCAGGCCCTGCACAGCGCCTTTGAGCTCTCCGGCCCAGAGACGCTGGGAGAAGAGGAGCCGTTCAAGGCCCGCCAGACGCTGTAGGTCCCTGAATGCCCTCAGCCGTCGAGTGAGCGCTGCAGCTCCTGCAGCACGCGCACCACGCGCAGCCCGCTGAGGCCATCCGAGCGCGGTGTCGCGCCGGTGCGGATGCACTCCAGAAAGTGCTCGCACTCGATCCGCAGGGGCTCGGCGTTGGAGATACGCGGGGAGAAGATGTCCCCGGAACGAGCGATGTACTCCCCCCACGAGCGGGCGTCCTCGTCGAAGCCCTTGTCGTAAACCGCCAGCTTGCCCTCCAACAGCATGTCGTCGAAGGTGGCCATCCGGCGCGCACCGACGACCGTCAGGCGGCGCTCCTTGTGCGGATCAAGCCAGGAGAGGTGCAGGTGGGCGCTCACTCCGGACGGGAAGCGCAGGAAGCAGAAGACGACGTCCTGCACCCCGGCACGCACGTATGAGGCACCGTGGGCGAGGCACTCCTCGGGCTCCTCGTCGATCAGGTGCAGAACGACCGAGACGTCGTGCGCGCCGAGGCTCCACAGGGCGTTCTCATCCTCTCGCAGCTTGCCCAGGTTCAGGCGGTTGCCGTAGAGGTAGTAGAGCGCTCCCAGCTCGCCGCTGTCGATTAGCTCCTTCAGCCGCCCGACGGCGGGGTGATACTCGAGCAGGTGACCGACCATCAGCGTCTTTCCCGCGCTCGCCGCCGCGGCGACAGCCGCCTCGGCGTCGGCTGCGTTCGTGGCCAGCGGCTTCTCCACGAAGCAGTGCTTCCCCGCCTCCGCCACCCGGATCGCCAGCTCCGCGTGGGTGGGCACGGGGGTCGCGAGCACGATCGCGTCGAGCCTTGGGTCATCGAGCAGCTCTCCCAGATCGCCCGTCGCGCGTGCGCTCGGGAAGGACCGCGCGAGCCTTTCGCGCGCCTGCGCCGATGGGTCGCACAGCCACTGCAGCGTGCAGCCGGGGATGGCGGCGAGGTTGCGCGCGAGGTTTGGTCCCCAGTAGCCGAGCCCTACCACACCCACCCGCAGCGGATCAGCGTGCTCGGCGCTCATAACGCGCCGATCGCCAGCACGCAGCGCTCGGCCGCGTGTCCGTCGCCATACAGCGCCGGCCGCTCGGCCGGGGGCTCACGGTCGAGTGCGGCCACGGCCGCCGCGGCGTCGAGGTCCACCAGCGTGTTCCAGCCGGCGACGACGGTCTCCACCCACTCGGTGTTCGCTCGCAGCGTCACGCACGGCACCCCGGCAAGGTACGCCTCCTTCTGGACGCCTCCCGAGTCGGTGAGGATCGCGCGCGCCTGACGCAGGAGCCCGCCGAACTCCACGTATCCGAGCGGCTCGGTCAGCCGCACGTCCTGCGCGCGCGCCAGCTCCGCCTCGAGGCCCGCGTCCTGCAGGCGCGCTCGCGTGCGTGGATGAACGGGAAACAGGACCGGCAGCGGCAGTGCCTTCACGAGCTCGACCAGCGCTCGCAGCCGGCCGGGATCATCGACGTTGCCGGCGCGGTGCGCCGTCAGCAGCGCGTACGCGCCGGGTCTCAGCCCGTGGGCGCTCACCGCCTCCTGCGCCTCCGACGCGGACGCCGGCCAGCGCCGCGCGACGTCGACCATCACGTCACCGGCGACGACGATCCTTCCCGCCACCGACTCGGCGCGCAGGTTGCTCGCCCCCGTCGCCGAAGAGCACAGCAACAGGTCGCTGAGATGATCGGTGAGCACGCGGTTGAGCTCCTCGGGCATCGAGCGGTCGAATGAGCGCATGCCCGCCTCGACGTGCACGACCGCGACGCCCGCCTGCCGTGCGCTGAGGGCGCCCGCGAGCGTCGAGTTGGTGTCGCCGTATACGAGCGCGGCGTCGGGGCGCATCTCGCTCAGCAATGGCTCGAGCGCCGCCAGCATGCGAGCGCACTGCGAGGTGTTCGTTCCTCCGCCGATGCCCAGCTCACGATCCGGCCGCGCCAGTCCCAATTCGCTGAAGAAAACGCGCGAGAGCGAGTCGTCGTAGTGCTGGCCGGTATGCACGAGGATCTCCTCGTGCTGCTCGCGCAACGGGGCCGAGACCGCCGCGGCCTTGATGAACTGCGGCCGGTTGCCCACGACGGTGAGGATCTTCACGTGCGGCCCGCCGGTTGGGTTCTCTCGCAAAGCGCGGGTATAGCTATCGCATATACCCGCATGCTACCATTGTTATACAGAGTGTGGAAGGCGACACTCACCCGGTGGTCTCTTTGGGTTGCCGTGCCGCCGCTCTACGCGGCTGCGCCCACCACTGTCGTCGACCAGTCGATCACCGACGTCGGGCGCACGACGTGACGGTTCAATCCAAGCTCGCGCGGATCGAGGCCCAAGGCCAGACCCACGAGCTGGGGGAGGTGCAGGATGGGCATCTCCAGCTCCCTGCCCACCGCGCGTTCGGCGAGCGGCTGTTGCAGGTCGAGGTTCAGGTGGCATAGCGGGCAGGGGGTCACCAGGCAATCGGCTTCCGCGTCGACCGCGTCGCCGAGGTGGCGCCCGGCCTGCTTCAGCGACGCCTCCTTGTTCATCGTGATGATCGGGAACCCGCAGCACTTGCGCATGCCGGCGTACTCGATCACGGTGCCGCCGAGCGCCTCGATGACCTGGTCCAGGTAGTGGTCGCGGGGATGCTCGGAGTCGATGCCCAGACGGTCACGCGGGCGCACGATGTAGCAGCCGTAGAACGGACCGACCCGGAGGTTGCTCAGTGGCCGCACGACGCGGGAGCGCAGCTCCTGCAGGCCGATCTCCTCGACGAGCAGCCAGAGGAAGTTCTTGTTGGTGAGGCCCTTCTCGTATGTGAGGCTCTCGCCTGCGAGCGTCTCGTTGACGTGTGCGCGGTACTCGGCGTTTGCGTCCAGGCGCTCCTGGCACTCGCTCTGCGCGCCCTGGCAGGTCGAGCAGATGTTCATCATCAGCCGCGCCCCGTCGACCTGCTGGGCGAGCGCAAACGTGCGGGCATTGAGCGTGTCGGCCAGCTCCTGGTTGTGCTCGGCGATCACGCCGGCGCCGGTGCAGCAGGCACGGTCCAGCTCGACCAGCTCGATGTCGAGCAGCGGGGCCACCTTCGCCATCGAGCCGTGCAGCTCGGGGGTGAAGCCGCGGCTCACGCAGCCGGGCCAGTAAGCGACCTTCATCAGTCCGTGCTCCCCTCTGGGCTCGACGCCGATCCGATGCCGCTCTCGGAGGCTCCAGGCGCGCCGCCGCCGCCCTCGTCAGTGCTTGGCGGAGCTGGCTCGGCGGCCGCCTCGGGCGTGGAGACCACGCGCGCGCTATCGCTCGGCGAGAGCGCCGCCTCGCCGTCCTCGTCGTAGCCGGCGACATACAGGTTCAGCTCGTAGCGCTCCTCGCGGGCCTCGACCTTGTCGAAGATCGCCTGCACGCTCTTGAGGTCGGGCTTGGGGATCTTGTGCGGTTTGAGGGCACCCATCGGCCTGACCTTGCCGCGCACGAGCGCCTTGACGATCGACGGCAGCGAGGTGAGCAGCTCCCTGCCGGCGGGCGGTGCGAATTTTCCAAACCACGAGTTGCCGCCATAGGAGCGGGACAGCAGTTCGGCCTCCCACAGCAGGCCGTTGTCCTTGATGAGCGTCGTAAACGCCGCCTCGTGGCGCTCGCCGTTGTTCTTATCGACGATGTGCTGATCCGCCGTCGCGATCCGTCGCAGCCGCATGATCTGACCCATCGGGTTGACGTCCTTGGGGCATGCATCGACGCACTTGAAGCAATGCGTGCAGTCGAAGATGCCGTGGGGATCCTCAGCCAGGTCGTTGAGCCGCTCGAACTGCTGGTCATCGCGCGGGTCGCCGACGAAACGGTAGGCCTTCGCCAGCGCCGCCGGCCCGATGAAGCCCGGGTCAACCTCCATCGCCAGGCAGTCCGACACGCACGCGCCGCACTGGATGCAGGCCATCGTCTGGGTGACGTCGACCATGCTCTCGCGCGGGACCAGGTACTCGCGCTCGGGAACCGGTTGCTTGGCCAGCAGCCACGGCGTGACCCGCTGCACCTTCTTCCAGTGGACCGCGTCCATGTCGACGATCAGGTCCTTGATGACCGGCATGTTGCCCATCGGCTCGATCTCGATGAACCCCTCGCGGGCGCCTTGCATCGCCGCGTCCAGGTGGGTATGGCAGGCCAGCGCCGGCTGGCCGTTGATGCGAACGCCGCAGGAGCCGCAGATTGCCTGGCGGCACGAGCAGCGGATGCCGATCGACCCGTCGAAGCGGTCGCGTGCCTGCAGGATCGCCTCGAGCACGGAGCGGTGGGGCTCGAGCTCGATCGTGTGCTCCTCCCAATAGGGCGCCTCGCCGGATTCCGGGTCATAGCGGCGCATCCTCAGCGCGAACTGCTCCGGCGGCTTATGGGCCTCAGCCATCAGTACTTCCTCTCCTCGGGCTGCCACTGCGTGATCGTGACCGGCGAGTAGCTCACCTGGGGACCGTCCCCGCCCAGCGTGATGTTGATGTGCTTGAGCCACTGATCGTCGTTTCGCTCGGGGAAGTCGGTGCGGAACTGGGCGCCTCTGGACTCCTTGCGCTCCATTGCCGCCAGCACGATGGCCTCGGCGCAGTCGACCATGTAGCTGAGCTCGATCGCGCCGAGTACGTCCTGGTTGAAGACCGAGCCCCGGTCGTCGATCCACGCGTGCTCGGCCTCCTCTTTTAGACGCGCGATCTGCTCTCGCGCGCTCTGCAGCCCGGCTTCGTCGCGGAATACCGCCGAATGCCGGTTCATCAGCTCGCCCAGCTCGTCCTTGATCTCCGACACGCGCCTGCCGTCGCGCGGCCGGGCGATGATCGAGTCGATCCGCTCCATGTCGGCTCGCAGCCGGGCGTTCGCGTCCACGGCGGGCATCCCGATGCTCGCCGAGCGCGCCGCGGCGTGCTCACCCGCGCGACGGCCGAAGATCAGCGTGTCCAGCAGCGAGTTGGCGCCGAGACGGTTGCCCCCGTGCACCGACACGCACGCCACCTCGCCGGCCGCGTAGAGCCCCTCGATCGGCGTGCGTCCGTCGATGTCCGTCTTTACGCCGCCCATGATGTAGTGCTGGCCGGGACGAATCGTGATCGGCTCGCGCGTGATGTCCACGCCGGCGAAGTCCTTGCCCAGGTTGACGATCTCGCGCAGCGCCTCCAGCGTGCGCTTGCGCGGGACGACGGTGACGTCGAGGTAGAGGCCCATTGCGCCCGGTCCCACGCCGCGGCCCTCGTTGATCTCGATCTGCTCGGCGCGCGAGACGACGTCGCGGGATGCCAGCTCCATCTTGTTGGGAGCGGCCGTTGACATGAATCGCTCGCCGTCTGAGTTGAGCAGGTGCGCGCCCTCCCCGCGGGCGCCCTCGGTGATGAGGATGCCGGTCTCGACCAGGCAGGTGGGGTGGTACTGGACCATCTCCATGTCCATCAGCGGGGCTCCCGCCCTGTAGGCCATCGCGATCCCGTCGCCGGTGACGATCAAGCCGTTCGTCGTCGGCTTGTAGACCTGGCCGGCGCCACCGCAGGCGAGGATCACGTTCTTGGCGGCGAATGCCTCCATCCGCCCGCTGCGCACGTCGCGGGCGACAACGCCGCAGCAGCGGCCGCCGTCGTCCTGGAGCAGCGATGTCGTGAACCACTCCTCGTAGCGCTCGACGGTCTCGTGGTGCTTCAGCAGCTGCTCGTAGAGCACGTGCAGCATTGCCTGCCCGGTGATGTCCGCGACGTACGCCGTGCGCTTCATGGACGCGCCGCCGAAGGCCCGCAGGTCCATCTCGCCCTGCTCGTTGCGGTGGAACGTGACGCCGATGTGCTCCAGGTGCATCACCTCGGCGGTGGCTTCCGAGCACATGACCTCGATCGCGTCCTGGTCGCCGAGGAAGTCCGAGCCCTTGACCGTGTCGTAGGCGTGCGAGCGCCAGTCGTCGGCGACGTTGATCGCCGCGTTGATGCCCCCTGCGGCCGCCACCGAGTGCGACCGCACGGGGTGGACCTTGCTGAGGATCGCCACGCTCGCTCCCTCTCGGGCGGCGGCCAGCGCGGCCCGCTGGCCCGCGAGGCCGGCCCCGATGATCAAGACGTCGTGTGCTGGCATAGCTCGGAGAGATTCGACTTTGGGGGGGGGGGGGGGGAGAGGGGGGCCGGGGGGGGAGCCTTATGAGGGGCGACCCGGGGGCCCCCCCCCCCGTCCCCCCCGGCGGGCCCCCGCGCCCCCCCGCCCCGGGGGGGCCCCCCCCCC
>Ga0182024_10005339_pt1 | contig 28893 bp, 36 predicted proteins | sample P32metaG_FD_120480 | JGI IMG/M metagenome (GOLD analysis project Ga0182024, IMG submission 120480) | Permafrost microbial communities from Stordalen Mire, Sweden - P3-2 metaG (Illumina Assembly) | ecosystem: Environmental > Terrestrial > Soil > Wetlands > Permafrost | place: Sweden: Stordalen...
AGTGGCGCCCAGGTCTCGGCCCTTCTTGCGACGACGGCGTTCGCGACACCTTGGCAGCCGGCGGACTCTGACGTGACCAAACGACTCACGCCCTTGGCGCCAAACGACCTCACGTCCGTCATGTCTGGAGTGGTCGTGCCCGTCGCCGTTGCTGGTGACAACACCGTCATCACGACGCGCGCTCGCCACGCCGCCGCGACTCGCCGGACCCGGCCACGCTGGCTCTTCCCCTACGGTGCGATCGCCGTCGGCGCACTGTGCCTCGGCCTCATCTTCTGGTTCGCTTCTAGCCCCTCGAATCATGCCCCGCCGACGACGGATCCCACGACGACAAAACCTCCGGCCACAACCACGACGACAACAACAACAACGATCCCCTCGGGACCCAACGCGCTGGCCCGCCTCGTCAGTGCGTTGGCGACGGGTCAATCGACGGGCAACGTGGACGCGGCCTCGGGACAGAGTGTCCTCCAACAGGCCGAGCAAGCTCTCATTGACGCCGCTTCAGGCAATTTGGATCAGGCCGGGAGCGACCTTCAACAAGCTGCGACCACCGTGGTGAACGGTACCCAGACCGGGCTTATCAGCGCGAGTGAAGGGGCGACACTTTTGCACGACCTCTCAAACCTCGCCGCGGCGCTCGGCGCAAACGCTCCGAGCACGACCACCACCACGACCACGACCACGACGTCTCCAGGTCCACCCAGCGGCGGCGACGGCAACGGCAATGGAAACGGCAACGGCAAAGGTCCGGGCCACTGACTTTCATTGAACCTCGGACGATCGTCTCAGCCCGCGAGATTTAACTTCGCTTCAAAGAGGTTGCGTCAGACTCGAAAACCCGAGGTCACGAGTTCGTCGAGGCGCCCCAGTAGTCAGCGCTTTGTTTTGACGTCGCGAGCGCGTCCTTACTCTCGAAGCCGGGCGCCATCGAAGCAGTACTACCGGCCATGACCTCGTGGTGGTCGATGTTGAGTAGTCGAATCCAACTCTGTTGACCCATGGTCAAGGAAACGAAGCACGCGAGTTCGACAAGTTCCTCCTCGGAGAACTGAGCGTGCAGCCGATCCCAGAAGCTGTCGTCGGGGTCGAGACGCCACGTAATCGCTTCGGCGTACGAGAGCGCGGCGCGTTCTCGTTCTGAATACGTTCCCGACGTTTCAAAGTTGAGGAGCTGGTCAAGTTTTCCTTCGGAGACGCCCGCTCGTTGTGCGGCTTCACTTCGCTGATTGCCGCAGTACTCGCACTTCACCGAACGAGAGACGTAGACGCGACAGAGCTCTTTGATCGAATGGTCGACGACGCCGTTTCGAAACAGTCGGTCCCACGCTTGGTCAAAGGCCCAGAAGGCTCCCTGCGAGTGTGCTCGAACGGCCGAACTTTCTGGCCGAGGGGTTCCCTCGACGGCGCACCGATTCATGACCGCCATCATCTGATCGTCCATCTCGGTGAGGGGAAAGTAAGAGATTCTTTGGACTCGTTCGGTCATGTCGTCTCGATTCGTCGCGTGCGATTGCCAACTACAGGGAGATTACTTGTCTCGTTCGCGTTCAACGGCTGGACGATTTTCAGCCATTCGTGACGCTTTGGAGACGTCGCTGTGTCCGTCGAGTTGGCGACGCGACCTTCCTGTTTGCGTTGTCCCCACGGTCCGCGTAACTCGCCAGTGAGAGATTGATGACATCTGTCAGGGTCACTTATCGGTCACTTTCAGGCGTCGATGACCTGGCAAATTGAGATGGCACCATGTGTTGCCGACGATCAAGCCGGTGTTACGTTTGAAAATGCTCAAACTCGAAACGTCCAAAAGGAATAAAAACGCCAACGTGAACCGATGGAAGAGTGTCGCCGTGCTCGTCAGCGCCGTGGCCGTCGCTTGCAGCGGCGTGGTCATCGCGAGTGCGTCAACGACGAGCCCGCCGACGACCAAATACTCGGCCTGCCTCAGTCCAAAGACCAAGACCTTGATTGACGTCACCATTGGCGGAAAGCTCACGTGCCGAGCGACGTACAAACTCGTGACCTGGAATGCGCAGGGACCTTCGGGCGCGGCCGGATCCGCGGGCGCGCAAGGGCCAGCAGGCTCAACCGGCCCAGCTGGTGCGCCAGGTGCGCCTGGCGCCGCGGGATCGCAAGGTGCCCCCGGCATTGCGGGGCCAATGGGAGCCGCGGGTACCGACTTGGGTTTCGCGGAGTTTTTCGCCCTGATGCCATCGGATAACGCCGCCACCGTGTTACCTGACACGCCCGTGAGCTTTCCCCAAAGTGGTCCTACTGATGGAACCGGGGCGATCGTGCGCGTGACCGCCACGACCTTTCAACTTGCGGCCATTGGAACCTACGAAGTCTCGTTCCAGGTTCCGGTCAATGGACCTGGCCAGTTGGAACTCGTCGTCAACGGGGTGGAACTGCCCTACACGGTGACGGGACGAGCGACCGGCACGACACAGATCGTCGGCGAGTCGCTGATCACGACCACCCTCCCGAACAGCTTTCTCCAAGTGTGGAATCCCGCGCTCGACCTCCTCGCGTTGACGATTTCCCCGAACGCTGGGGGCTTCGACCCGGTGAGCGCTTCACTCATAATTCATCGTCTGAAGTAAAGGGTCTGGAGCGAGACTGACGAATGGCGGAGGGTTACTCAAAAACACCACTGCCCATCAAGTTGGGCGTGAAGGAAAGTTCGACACTCGTACTGATTCACGCCCCACCAGACTTCTCGATGGAGATCCCCTCGAGTGTCGAAGTACGGCGAAGAGCGCAGGGCCGAGCTGACGTCATCGTCGCGTTCTTCTTACGATCAGTGGTCCTAGAACGACAAATCGACGCGATGGGCCAGATGATCTTTCCGTCGGGCGCCCTGTGGATCGCGTGGCCCAAGAAAACGTCAGGCGTGTCGACTGATATCTCCGATCACACGGTTCGCGACATTGGACTTGCGCGCGGGCTGGTCGACAACAAAGTCTGCGCCATCGATGAAACGTGGACGGCACTTCGTATGGTGTGGCGCGTCACACGTCGTACGACGTCCGACGCTGGCTAACGGAGAACTCGAGACTGATCGACTTCGTTCAAGGCCGATTGGTCAACGTTGGAAGACCTTCACCCGAGAGATCGGAAAGTGCGCCTTTGCGACCCGCCATCGCCAGGACCAGCGACGCCATCGGTCCTGAGACTTCGGGTCCGTCGCCGTTCGTCCACGCTCCGTCAGTTGCTCGCAAGCGCAGTCCCGCTATTCGTCGCTTTGCTCCAATGAGAAGGTTTGAGTTCTTCCAGCTATCGGCAACCGCAACTAAAGCGGCCTGCGGCGCCGTGTGCGTCAGACCGAGAGGTCGACGAATGTCCTCTCCGTGCACGATGATCTCGCCGAGCATCGCCACGACCGGAGCAGGTGGGTGGTTCGTGGTCGTCGTTCGAGCGTTGAGACGGCGAATAAGTTCGGCGGGGCCAGCGGCGGCGTTGCGCTTGGCGTCGCGGTCGGCGAAGACGTTGAACTTGAAGCCGGCCTTCGCCATATCTTTGAAGAAATTGGGCGGTGTCTGCTCTGCGGCGGCTACGACGTGACCCGCGACATCTTGAACCGACCAGCCGCCACACCAAGAAGGACTCGCCCACTGTTCGGGAGAAAAACTGGTCCAGGTCTCAACCATTTGGAGACGTTCACCGTGGATGTATTTCCAGACTTCAGTCGAATTCATGATCGATCCTCACGATTGTCGCCAATTCGAGCAACTATAACGATGCCGTCATCCACGCGCATTCTGCCTTTGAAACTGACATGAAGTTTCCGCCCCGGGCAATTGCTCCCAGATTTTCGATGCTTCGAGACGATGGAGTTGAACTCGCTCAGTCGGAAAGGATTCTCGAGACTTCCTTCAATCGCTCCGGAACAACGCTCCACCACATCCAGCGGCCTCGCTTCTCACCCGAAATGAGTCCAGCTTCGGAGAGGATCCTGGTGTGGTGTGAGATCGTCGGTTGACTCTTGTGGGTCGGCTCTTCTAGCGCGCAACTGCACACTTCGGTTTCCGACGCAATCAGCGAAAGAATTCGAAGACGCGCCGGGTCACTCAACACGCCAAAGATCCGAGCCGTTTCGTTCGCTTCGGATTCGGAGAGCGCACTACTCCCAATTGGTCCGCAGCAACTCGCAACGGCTTCGTCAACACTTATTGTCATTCGTCGTGCCATTGGTCCATCATAATATTGACAGCCGTCAATATACTCAACTACGCTTACGGATTGACGAGGGTCAATCTAAGGGAGGACGTTATGAACCGAATTCAGTTAGCGCTCAATGTCTCGAATCTCGACGAAGCCGTCGATTTCTACTCCAAGTTCTTCCGAGCAGAACCCGCCAAAATCCGCCCGGGCTACGCCAATTTCGCTCTTGACGATCCCCCCTTGAAGCTCGTCCTCATGGAAAAGGTGGGTGAACCCGGCACGATCAACCATCTCGGCGTCGAAGTCTTCTCGAGTGACGACGTCGTCGAGGCGACGAAGTATCTCACCGAGATGGGCCTTGCGACCGACGTCGAGGATCAGACGACCTGCTGCTTCGCCCTACAGGACAAGGTCTGGGTCGACGGCCCCGACGGCTCTCGATGGGAGGTCTACACCGTCCTCGCGGACGCGAACAACGCCGAGACCATCAACGACGGGGGCGAGTGTTGCGCGTCGAACGCGACGAATCCCCTCGCCGCGTCGAGCTGCTGTTAGGCGCGGTTTCGACTCATGCCCACGTTGCCGACGACGGTCCTATGGCGACGTCTCCTCGCGGAATACCTCGGGAGCCTCTTACTAGCGGCGGTCGTCATCGGCTCGGGCATCGCGGCCCAGACACTTTCTCCGAATGCCCTCGGTCTCGAACTCTTCGAGAACGCGGCCGCCACCGCTGCGGGTCTCTACGTCCTCATTCTGATCTTCGGCTCGATCTCGGGCGCCCACTTCAATCCCGTCATCTCATTCGTCGACGCGGCGTTCGGTGGTATCTCGTGGCGCCACGCGACTTCGTATTTAGTTGCCCAAGTCGCGGGTTGCACGAGCGGCGCGGTCGTCGCGAACCTGATGTTCGCCCACCCCGCGATCACGCTCTCGACGAACCATCGGGCGAGTGCAGCCCACGCCCTCTCTGAAGTGGTCGCCACGGCCGGCCTGGTGCTGCTCATCTTCGCGCTCGCGCGAACCGGTCGAGGATCGAAGACGCCAGCGGCCGTCGGCGCCTACATTGGCGCGGCGTACTTCTTCACGAGCTCGACGAGTTTTGCGAACCCCGCAATCGCCGTAGGTCGCATGTTCAGTAACACGTTCGCGGGCATCACGCCCTCGTCGATACCTCTCTACGTTGCAGCCGAGATCGTCGGGGGCGTACTCGCCTTCGTACTTATCAAGGTGCTCTTTCCCGGCACCGACCGCACCGTCGCCGCTGACGTGCTCGCTCCGCATCGCAGCCTGCCTCGCGAGGCCGACCAGTCCTAATTGTCACGAAGGAGCACTATGAGCAGTCAACATCCCGAGATCCTTTTCTTGTGTGTGCACAACGCCGGACGCTCGCAGATGGCCGCCGGGTTCGCCCGAGAGATCGGCGGTGAACGCGTCGTGGTCCACTCGGCCGGGTCCGCACCGGGCGAGACCCTCAACAGTGCCGTTGTCGAGGCCATGCGGGAAAAGGGTGTCGATATATCCAACGAGTCGCCTCAAAAGTTGACCGACGAGATGGGCCGAAGTGCGGACGTTATCGTCACGATGGGTTGCGGCGACGCATGCCCCGTCTATCTGGGAAAGCGCTACCTCGACTGGGAGCTCACCGACCCGTCGGGCAAAGATCTCGACGAGGTTCGCTCCATTCGAGACGACATCGAAGAGCGCGTGAGAAACCTCGTCGGCGAACTCCTGGGCTTGCGTTCGTAAAAAAGTCACACGTCGTGCTGAGCGCGTTGTCCCGCCTACGAGTTACACCCTCCAGCGCAGTACTCCACGACACTGTCGTCTCTGCTTACACTGAGGCTTGGAACACGGCGAAACGAGTTGTAGCAATGAATCCAAGAGTGCTCATTCTTCCCGCGCTTTTAGGTAGTTCTCTCCTCGTCTCGGCGTGCGGGACTCCAGCCACGAAAGCGACAACTACGACCACGACCACGACCACGACCACGACCACGACCACGACCACGACAACCACTACAAGCGCCCCTCAAGCCACGACGGGAGCGACGCGAAATCTCGTCGTGACGCCGGCCGTTCGAAAGAGCCTCCTCGACGCGGCCGCCGCGTACCACCAACTCCCCCCGTCGGACTACGTGGGCCTCAACGCCGACGCCACCTACTACGCGTTCGATTCCGCGACGAACCGCTACTACGCCGCGGCTGGCCTTCACCCCAGTAGTCACTCGATACAGGCGCAAGTCGGTACTCAGGACGACGGCGCCTACAACCTCTTTACTCGGGCCGCCGGCACCAGTAAGTGGACCGTGTACAACGCCGGACTGGCCGGCGTGCAAGGTTCGAAATGTCCGCTCGTTATCCCCTCCGCCGTGTTGAAGGTATGGAACTGGAAACTGAACACCTGTCATCCACGCTCTTGACGGATTCCACACTCTTAGATTTCACTAGATCCCAGGTGCCGTTCTTGTCGAACTGGCGGTTCGTACGTAACCGACGCGCGTAGCGGAGAAAAGTATTGAATGTCTTCTTAAGTAGAACATCGTTAAGTCCCCCTGCGGTATCAAAGGTCACGACGCCGCGATGGCGACTCGGACTCTTCGGACGATCGCGAAACTAACCCCTACTCGGTGGCCGCCAAAGAGGTGCAGGCCACGGGCCACGATGGTGAACGGCTTTCTCGATTCGACGAGCGGCTTCGATTATCGTCCACTCGCTTTGGGGACGACCGATGATCGCCAGGCCCACGGGTAGTCCCTGGATGAGACCGATGGGCAGGCACATAATGGGCCATCCAGCGATCGCGGGCGCCATTGTGGCAGGACTCGCCGGCCCCGGATGTCCCCCCACGGTGAGGTCACTCTTCCAACTCGGTCCGTACGCCGGAGCGATGATGACGTCGACACCCTCCAGGCCCGGGGTGAGACAGGTCTCCACCGCCCAGATCAGATTCCTCTTTCGGGCTTCGGCGTAGTCGGGACCGCGTCGACCGCCGCTCTTGACGGCGGCGAGAAAGTTCTCGTGCCCGAAGTAACGCTGTTCTCGGTCGCGATTCTCGTCCTCGTACGCAATGACGTCCTCGAGTGACGTGACCCCACTGCCCGGTCGCTCGACAAGGTACGCGTTCATGTCGTCGTACAACTCGGCAAATAGGACGGCCTCTTCGTCACGACCCTCCTGTTCACCAGGAAGAGCTAGTTCGCGCTCCTTCACGGCGAGGCCGTCAACTCGAAGCGCGTTGACGACGTCGCCGAAGAGTTCATCCGTTTCCGGATGTCCGGTACGCCAGTTCGACGCCGCGACGAACGTTGGCGTCGACGTTTCATGTGGCGCGCTGCTCTGTGCGAGCACACCATAGAAGAGGGCGACGTCATTCACGCTTCGTCCCATCGGACCGGGACTGTCTTGACTCGAACTGATTGGCACGACGTACTTGGTGGGCACGGTACCCACGGTGGGCTTGAGACCAACGACGCCATTCAGCGACGCAGGACAGACGATCGACCCGTCCGTCTCGGTGCCGACAGCGAGTGGTGCGAGTCCGGCCGCGAGCGCGGCGCCAGAGCCTGACGACGATCCACCCGCGGAACGATCCAGTGCCCACGGGTTGGCGACGAGTCCTCCCGTCGCTGAGTATCCGCTCGTCGAACGCGGTGAACGAATGTTCGCCCACTGACTGAGATTCGTACTACCGAGAACGATCGCTCCCGCGTCACGAAGTCGCGTCACCAACTTGGCGTCACGACTTGCTCGACCGAGCAGGGACGTGGAACCTGCCGCACCGGGAAGTCCCAACGCTTCGATGTTGTCTTTTATCAACACCGGTACTCCGTGAAGCACACCGCGCGTTACTCCCGTCACACGTTCGCGGTCGCGTTCGATGGCCACGTCGCGCGCGTCGGCGCTCAGCGCGGCAATCGAATTGAGGGCGACGATGGTGCCAAGTGCGTCGAGTTGCGCGACGCGCTCAAGACAGTTCTCGACGAGTTCAACCGACGTCAGCGAGCCGTCCATGAACTGGCGTGTAATTTCGTCGACGGACAGTGCCGCGACTCGAGCTGTTGGTTCGTGCGGATCGGTCATCTTGGAACTTTAGAAGAACACGTCGCGCTGGTGCCCACGCGGCACCGACCGTGTCCGAAATGAAACGTGTCTGTTCGCCCACCCACGCGCGTCATTCGACGCGTTGCCAGTGAACGACCACGTGGTCTCGTGCGAACGTCATGGTCTCAACGTGTTCCAGGGCGCTCACATGACGCATGGCCCTGAAGAATCTCTGCTTCGCCAACGTCAGTGGGTGAGATGGTACTCTCGGGTCGCTGGCGGTACCATGAAGGCGACCGTACAGTTCCGCAAGGGCTGGAGTGTCGAGTCGGTCGCGCTGAAAAAGGGCGAAATGACGAGGGGAACAGCATGCGAAAGATGATGCTCGTGGGATTGGTTGGCGCTTCATTGGGACTTGCGTCCTGTGGGGCCCAGGCGTCCATAGACCAGGCGGTTACGTCACTGGGTTCATCGGCCGACTTGCAGCTGCACTTCACGGGAAGCGCCTCAGGCCCAGGAACCGCCCAGGCTCAACCAGCTCTGGGCGTCGTGTCGATCGACATGAACTACTCGAATCCCTCGGGGGCGGCGCTTTCGCAGTCGGGCGGAACGGCCAACGCCGAAATCTTGATCAACGCCGGGACCCAGACGTTGGCTGACCTCCGTGTCGTCGACTCCAACCTCTACGTGATGCTCGATATCTCCGGCGCGGCAAACATCCCCGGCGTCAAGTTGCCTGCGACCGAGGTCGCGGCACTGCAGCTCCTTCTGGGCGGGCGCTGGTTCGAACTCCCGAAGAGTCTCTTGAACTCCGTCACTCCGACACCCTCGGCGACGTCCCAGGCCCAGACCGCGAAGGAAGCCGCGGCGGCCCGAGCCATCTTCGACGATCTCTCCAACCTCATCGCGGCCACGCCGTACACGACGTTGCCCAATGGCGGCTACTCAGAGACGGGAACGCTGGAATCAGTGGTGAAGGCCGTTTTGCCGACCATCCAGGGTCTGGGCGCGAGCACGATACCGACGTCGTCGGTGAAGGGAAACTACACACTCACCGTGACGGCTTCTGGTTCCACCGCGACTGGAGGATCGATCACGGTCACGGCACCGAGCGCGGTCGCGGGCCAGGGGGACGACACCGTGGGCCTCAACGTCACCGTGGCTCACGCCAGCCTCAGCATTGACGCACCCACGGGCGCCACCGTCATCACCCCGTCACTGTTAAAGGGTCTTTTTTCGCAAGCCGGAGGATGACGCTGCCGGCCCACTGGGCAATTGAGGTCCGCGTTAACGCTTTGGCGACGTTAGAAAGCCAAATGACCTAACCAGAGCGTGGTCGCGAAGAACGAGAAGTTGGCTGGATTGACTGGCGGCAACGTCAGTCGTCCTCGTGGGACTTTCGAAAGACGACGTCGCCGCGGACATTAGATTCGTCCTATGCCGATCACCCCGGACACCAAGGACTGGACCTGGGTCCTCGAACGGCCCTGCGAAGAGTGTGGTTTCAACGCGCAAGACCACCCCCGTGAGACCTTCAGCCACGCCATACGTGACAACGCCGCGCAGTGGACTCTGGTCCTTCATCGCGACAACGTTCAGCTTCGACCCCGTGAGGACCGTTGGTCGGCCCTCGAGTACGCCTGTCACGTTCGCGACGTCTATCGGATCTTCGACGAACGACTCCGCTCGATGCTCGAAGAGGACGGACCGACGTTTCAAAACTGGGACCAGGACGAAACCGCGTTCGAGGAGCGCTACGACCTCCAAGATCCGACGATCGTCAACGGCGAACTCCTGGACGCCGCCGCACGCTACGCCGACCGGTTCGACACCGTGACGTCATCGCAGTGGGATCGGCCCGGAACTCGCTCTAACGGCAGCCTCTTCACGGTGAGCTCGCTCGGCACGTACGGCCTGCACGATCCACTGCATCATCTCTGGGATGTTTCGTCATCGTGACCTCGCCTCAAGACTGACGGAGCGAGTCGTTTCGACAACTGTTGTGTGAAAGGATGCCTCTATGGGAAATGCCGGAGAGAAGCCACGCAAGATGAGGCGTCGAATGGCCAAGGTACCCCGGGGAGCTGAGGCCAACAACATTCAGCTCGCGGGTCTCACGACGAGCAGTGACGGCGTGCACGACACCCGCCTCGACCACGACGCGGCTCACGGCCGAAGCGAAAACCTCGGACGATTTGGCAGATTCTTCCTCTGGCTCCTCGGTCGACGACGCAAGGACCCGACGTCGTCTTGATTCAGTGATGACGGCGCGACTCATCGTTCTGGTCATCGCCGCCGTTGCCCGCGCTTTCGCGTGGATCGCGTCGCCGGCGCATTGGGCTCAATCGCCGTCCCACTGACGAAGTTCCTCTTCGAGGGGATCGAGTCCCAGGGGACCGAGAGCGAGCGCGTGAGCGTGGAACCGCTTCAAGGAAAAGTCGGCGCCAAGACGTTGCTTCGCCTCTTCGCGGGCCCTCATCCACACGCGCTCACCCGCCTTGTACGAGATCGCCTGAGCCGGAAGACCGAGGTAGCGTTCGACCTCGGAGACTGACATCTCGTGGTTCTGTATCGCCATATCTTCCAAGACCGCGACCGCCATCTCCGCGGTCCAGACCTTGCCCGAACAGTCACCGAGGTCGCCGAGCACTCCCAGGTCGTCGGGTGCGCGCAGTTCGAGATGCAGACCAATGTCGACCATCACGCGCGCCGCGCGTAGCGCCTGGTTGGCGAGGTAACCCAACTCCTCGCCGAGATCGTCGAAGAAGCCCAACTCGTTCATCAGTCGCTCCGCGTAGAGGGCCCACCCTTCGGCGTAGCCGCTGATCAGGGCCTCGAGTCGATGGAAGCGACTCTGCCGGTCGGCTTCGATGATCGACGTTGCGCACTGAAGATGGTGACCCGGCACGCCCTCGTGATACCACGTGGACGCGTGACTCCACCACGAAAACGACGTCGCCCCCAAGGTCGGAAACCACGTCGTGCCTGGTCGAGTGAGATCTTCGCTGGGTGGGATGTAATAGGGAGCGGCCGCCGATCCCTCCGGTGCCAGGCGGGCGTCGCAGAATCGGATGCGCGGATCGATGTCGAAGTGGACGCCGTCGAGCTTCTCCACGGCCTCTTCGGTGAACGAGATGAGACGCCGCAGGAGTTCGTCCGTACCCTCAATGGCCCGCGCCGGGTCGCGGTCGAGGAGTTGCGCGACCTCGACGAGGCTGGTCGCCTCCGGAGCGAGTTCCTTCGCGATCTCCCACATTCGTGCGTTGATAGCGCGAAGGTCGGCGTAGCCCCACGCGTAGAGTTCGTCGAAGTCGAGCTCGGCGCCGTTCCAGTACTGGCTCCACGCGCGGTAGCGCTCGAGCCCGCTGGCGTCGTGCTCGTTCGCTTGAGGCGCCAGGACGTCGCTCATCCAGGTCGAGAGCTCGCCGCACGCCGCGTCGGCGTCTGTCGCCGAGGTCACGAGGTCGCTGTCGTCGGCGGCGTCGGGGGCGACGCGCTTGACGAAGTTTCGATACGCACCAGCTTCGTACGTCGCCGCCTGCTGCGCGACGCCGAGAACGTGGCGGCGCGATGGAAGGCGGCCATTGGCTGCGAGGTGCTCAAGCGTGCGTTGCCAACTCTTCAGCGCGGGACGTACCTGAGCCAGTCGTTGGGCGATCACGTTCAACTGGTCCGTAGAACCCGTCGCCATCAGCTCAAAGACCTGGCGAATCTCCGACAGTGGTGAGCTCAAGACAGAAAAGACGCGCGCCGACTCACCCGACTCGAGCAGGCCGAGGCGCGCGCTCAAGCGTTCTTGCATGACGGCGAAGGCGACACGATCGATCTCATCGGTGGCCACGAGTGTCGCCAGCTCGTCGAGAAACGCCCGCACGGTCTCTACGTCCGTGCTGGTGCGCTCGGGAGAGAAGTCCGGCAAGAGGTGGTCGAACTCAGTAATCCCTGAGTTCGTGGCGAAGATCGGGTCGGTCGCGGCGTCGCGTTCGACGACGTCGTTGGCGAAGGAGAAGACCGCCGAACGCTGTGGTGTAACAGTCACGTGATCCTCCGATTGTTCGACACGGCGCGAAGCCAAACCCTACGGTACCAACGTCCGCGTGACCTTTCCTAAGGACGCTCCTATTTCCCTTTCGACCAGTCGCGGCCCATGAAGCGATCACTTTCGCCCTCGAGAACCCTCAACGCCTGGACGAGGTTACGTTTCTTTGCCTGATCGGATTTCAGTGCGGCGAAGTAGCGAAGTATCTCCTTCTGGCGACTCGGCGCGAGTTTGGTCCAGTTCGCCGTCGCCAAAGGATTCGCCTCCAGCGCCTCTTGGAACCATTCGGGTGAATCGTGCAGAGGACCGTTGCGGTACGAGTCGTCGAAGCGCAACGTGACGCTCACCACGTCGTCCACCTTGACGCGAGCGGCCTTTCGCATCCCACCGTGGAGGTAGAGGTAGAACTCCCCACCGCCGACGGGCATCATATTGGTTCGCCACGGCGTGTCGGGTGATCCATTGAACTTGACCAACACCGGCATCGGTCGGCGCCAACCCGGCCTCAACGATTGGACCTGTTCGTCGCTCACGAGAACGTAGGGATTGACACCAACGATTTGAACCTCAGCGCTGAACGTCAACGTCGTGCGTCGTGCTGCACGTCCGCTCACGTCTCGAGGCCGTCCCAGGACCAGTGTGGGAACTCCGCGTACGTCGGCACGACCGAATCGAGCGGCGAGTACGAATGCACCTCACTAACGGCCCACACCATGTAGTCGTGAAGGACGCGGCGAAACTCAGGGTCGCTCGGAAGGTTGGCGTCGTCAACGGCCAAATCGAAGCACGTCACGAAGCGAGTCGCCATCTCGTCTTCCGCCCCCGATTGCGCGTGGATCAACAACATCGCGACGTGCCCGCCACCGAGAGCCGAGTAGGCGGGCGGCCCGCCGAAGACCTCACCGAGATACCCCGCGAGTCGATCGAGGTGCTCGGGATTCAAGTCGTGCGAGAACGGGTGATTCAGTACCGGATCCGCGAGACAACGTTCGTGCAGCGCTGCGGCCAGGGCGACGAACGCTGCGTCACCGCCGGCGTAGTCGAAGAGAGTCGGCCGATCCACCATGAACACAACCTCCCGCGACTAATTGCTCATCCGCATCATTTCATACTTTGCGGACAGCGACGCCCGGCTCAGCAGAGTGCTGGGCCGGGCGTCGTGACGCTTCAAACCGTGCGATCTAGGCGTTAAGAAGTACTCGCTCCGCTTCAACGTGAAGCGCGAGTTCCTTGTCGCCTGGGGTACGTCGAGCGTGCCAGAAACCGAGCGCTACAAGCATCGCCATCAGTCCAGCAAGGATGAATGACGCGATCGCGGAATAGAGAGCAATCAATCCAAACTCGGAGAAGGCGTACGCCTCGAGCAAGAGTCCTCGTAGCGTGGTGCCTTGAAACGTGGTCTGGACTTCGGCGGTCAACGCCGTGTTCGTTGGGTTAGCCCGTGACGCGTTGCTGACCTTGGAGTACACACCGCCGTAGGGCATCTCAGAGAGGTGCACCGCGATGAAGTGGTCCGCGTACGCTTCGGCCTGCGCGCCCGTGGTGAGTTGCATACCAGCGTATTTGGCCAGGTAGGGGATCATCGCTGGCGTAACTTCGGTTCCAGGCTTCGCGGCCGCGAAGGCCGCCTTCGACGGAAACACGATGTCTTGGCGCACCAGCTGACTCTTAATGCTCGAGTTGGTGAAGCTGTAACCCCATGTAAAGAGGCCGCCCGCCAACAGCAGGGCCACCACTATCAAAAGTCCGCCCGCACTGGCGAGGACGTCAAACATTTTGCGTTGCATTAGTTTCTCTCCTTTAAGAAAATCCCCTAACTAGTGTCGACCAGCAACCGGTAAGTGAAATAGGGGCGAACGTCACCAATAGTGGGGACCTTCGTCCCTATCGACGCACGCCTGCCCGGAGAGATACTCACTACATGACTTCACGCACGACTCGTCGAGGGTGCGCAACGTTCACGGACACGCTCAAGTGTTGGCTCCAACGTTCACTTGCCACTCGACGAAGCGTCGATTGAGTAACCAAGAAAGAGGTACGTCATGAAAGCACTCGTCTACCAAGGACCCGGGACCAAAGAGTGGAAGGACGTCCCCGACCCAACACTTGAAGCCGACACCGACGTCATTGTTCGCGTCGCCGTCACCACCATCTGCGGAACGGACCTTCACATCTTGAAGGGCGACACGCCAGAAGTTACCGCCGGTCGGATCCTCGGCCACGAAGCGGTCGGCACCGTGGAACAAGTGGGCTCGGGCGTGAAGACTCTCTCGGTCGGTGACCGTGTCCTCGTTTCGTGTATTACGGCGTGCGGCTCGTGTCGATTCTGCCGTGAGGGCCGTTACGGACAGTGCCTCGGGGGCGGCGGCTGGATCCTCGGCCACCTCATCGACGGCACGCAGGCCGAACTGGTTCGCGTACCCTTCGCCGACACCTCCACGTACCCAGTACCGAAGGGCGTCAGCGACGAAGAGATCCTCATGTTGGCCGACATCCTGCCGACCGCGTACGAAGTGGGTGTCCTCAACGGCCACGTCCAACCCGGTGACATCGTCGCCGTCGTGGGCGCTGGACCCATCGGGCTCTCAGCCATTACGGGCGCCAAGCTCTTCTCGCCGAGCAGCATCATCGCCATCGACCTCGCCGACGCGCGTCTCGACGCGGCGAAGCGATTCGGTGCGGACCTGACGTTCAACAACTCGAGCGAAGACGCGCTCGCGTACATCCACGGCTTGACGAACGGCCTCGGCGTTGACGTCGCCATCGAAGCGGTCGGCGTGCCGGCCTCCTTCGAACTCTGCACGGCGTTGGTGCGTCCCGGAGGTCACGTGGCCAACATTGGTGTGCACGGCAAGCCAGCGACGTTGCACCTCGAGTCTCTGTGGACGCGTGACGTAACGATCACGACAGGGCTCGTCGACACGTATTCGACGCCGACACTGTTGAAGCTGGTCTCGTCGCGCCAGGTTGACGCTTCGCCCTTCGCCACACACCACTTCGCCCTCGATGACATCATGACCGCGTACGACGTGTACGCGCGCGCTGCCGATACTGGCGCCATCAAGGTCGTCTTGACACAGTGAGCGACGAGACGAACTAATACACCAACCAGAGACGACGGTGACGAGATGGAAGTAACGGGGCAAGAGCGCAATACCAGCGCCTCGATGTACGCCGATCTCTTGACGAACGCGCTGGCGAGCTGGGACGGAGAGTTGAACGCCGGAGCCCTGTTTGATCACGTGCTCGCGTGCCGCATCGAGATGCTCAGCGCGACACCGTCGCCCGGGGATGACGCGTATCTAACGCTCGCGAAGGAGATTGCCTACGACCGCGCATTGATAAAACTCTGCGCGGCGCACGGCATTGTCGCGCGGGCCGTGGACTTCGCGCACCCTGGCGAGGAGCGAAGTCGCCTCGAACGCGCGCTCTCCGATCACGGCGTTAACCTCACGGAGTTGACGCGACAACGTCCTCTTTAGTCTGACGTCGCTGGTCCCGGAGTGTCGCCCTTGAGTCTCGTGGCGAAGATGGCCGCTTCGGTGCGATTGTTCATGTCGAGTTTGGTCAACAGGCCCGTCATGTAGTTCTTGATGGTCTTCTCCGACAGGAACATCGCTTCCGCGATCTGACGATTCGTCAGACCCTGCGCGATGAAGTCCAACAGACGACGTTCTTGAGGCGAGAGAAGGCTGAGCGCGGCGGATGCCTTGGGCGGATTGGCAATTCGTTCGACCACTCGAGCAATCGCGCGTGGGTCCATCAACGACGCTCCGCTCGCCACCTTCTTCACGTCATCAATAAGGTCGCGTGCTCGTATCTGCTTGAGGACGTAGCCGGCCGCACCGGCCATCACGCTGGCGTAGAGCGCTTCATCGTCCGCGAAGCTCGTCAACATGAGACAGACGATCTCGGGATGCGCGGAACGGATCTCACGACAGACCTCGATCCCACTCCCGTCTTCCAATCGCACGTCCAGAATCGCGACGTCGGGTTTCGCCAAGGGGATGCGCGTGAAGGCTTCCGCCACCGTGGCCGCCTGTCCCACGACTTCGATTTCGTCATCACTCTCGAGGAAGTTGCAGATTCCTTCACGTACCATCTCATGGTCGTCGAGGAGGAAGACTCGTATCGTCATAGTGACCATTGTGTCAGTGTTCGGCCGGCGCTTCGACTTTCGAGCAATACCGTGCCGTGGGTGGAGCAATCGACGATGAGTACCATCAGTTCCGTGCCCTACAGCAAAATCGAAGACTCAGCGAAGCTACGCCGTCTCGTCGACGCCGTACTCATGATCGAAGCGGACGTCGAACTCTCGGTACTGTTGCGTCACTTCGTCGAAGAGGCGTGTGAGCTAGTGAACGCTCGCTACGGGGCCCTCGGGGTACTGAACGAAGCTCGCACCGGACTCGACCAGTTCCTAACGGTCGGGCTGTCCGAACGAGACGAAGCCCTCATCGGCCCACGACCCACCGGCCGCGGAGTCCTCGGACTACTCATTACCGAGGCCACGCCGCTACGTCTCGACGACCTCGCGCTACACCCCGACAGCTACGGGGTCCCGCCCCATCATCCACCGATGAAGTCTTTTCTCGGGGTTCCGGTGCGCGTGCGCGACGAGGTCTACGGGAACCTGTACTTGACCGACAAGGTGGGAGCGCCAGACTTCTCCGAGGAGGACGAATCTCTCGCCGAAGCCTTAGCCCAGGCCGCGGGTATCGCCATTGAGAACAATCGCTTGCACGACCGCGTACGACTGCTGAGTGTGGCGGACGACCGCGACCGCATCGCTCGCGACTTGCACGACCGGGTCATTCAGCGTGTCTTCGCCGTCGGGCTGAAGCTCCAGGAGGCGGCGCGGCTGCGCGACATCGATCAGGTCGTGGCCCGAGTCGACGGGGCCGTCGACGATCTCGACGTCACGATGAACGAAATTCGCACCGCCATCTACGAACTGGGCGCGAGCGCCCTCCCGGGAGGTCTTCGCCGGGGAGTGCTCGAGCTCGCCACGGAACTCGCCCCGATGCTCGGTGCTCGAGCCGACGTCGTCTTTCACGGACCCGTGGACAACGCCGTTTCGCAACGAACGGCTGACAACGTCCTCGCCGTGCTTCGTGAGGCGCTCACTAACGCGGGCAAACACGCCCGCGCTACTCACTTCGGCGTCACGCTCAGCGTGGCTGATGCCGTGACCCTCGAGGTCGTCGACAACGGCGTAGGCATCGAAACGCCACCCGTCAAGAGCTCGGGACTGGGACTCGTCAATCTACGAAAACGTGCCGAGAAACTTCAAGGCGTCTTCGTGGTCGAACGCCTCGAGTCTGGTGGCACCCGATTGACGTGGAGTGTGCCGGTGTGAAGACGCGAGTCGTCGTTCTCACTCGCAGTTCCACCTTGGAGTGCTGAGGCCAATTCAACCTTGTCGGTTGAAGACTTTCGAACTTCCTCCCTCGAGATCGATTTCGACGCCTGGCGTTCTAACCCGAGGTCTGCACCAACGCCAGTGGCGCGGCGCCGACACCAATGCTGATGACCGGGTGATCCGCCGGAAGCAGCCAACGCATCACGAGATTCAACTCGCTCTCGGAGATGGATACGCAACCCTCTGTGGGTGCACCAAAGCTCACGTGAAGGAAAAATCCACTCCCCGCCCCCTTGACAACGGGATCCGTGTTGTAGTTGATGACCACAGCGTGCGCGTAGGCGCGACCAGCGTCGTACAAGTTCTCGGAGTCCCCACCCGGTGAGATCGGACTCTTGACGTGATGGTTGTAGAGCGCCGTGGCGGGGTTCTCGTCCCACCAATCGTCCACGCCCGCTCGAAAGTACGGCAGCTTGGTTCCGTTGTTGGGCTGGTTGCCAAAGGCTTGCGTCAGCGTGAAGACTCCGTCGGGAGTTCTCCCAAGACCTTCCCTCGTTGGGCCGACACCGTTCTTTCCAACGAACGCGATGAAGGGTCCGAACACCTGAACGTAGCGACCATCACTCTGGAGCTTCCAAGTTCGCAGCACCGCCGACTGCGATCGAGCGTTGGCCACCTGGACCGTGATGACCTGACCGGGCTCCGTCGCGTCAGCACGTGACGTCGACATCGTGACGTACGCGCAGGTCGCCACCACGAGAACGAATCCGGTGGTGATTTTCTTGGAGGAGGCGAAACGCCTCATCGGCGTAGCGTCGAGCGAATCGAGGTTTCGGCGCCTCAATGGTCCATCAGGGCTTTCACGTGAGCAACCGTCGAGTCAACGAATGGCCACGGCGCGTTGCCCTCGCTGATGAGCAGTCCAAACTCAGTGCAGCACAGTCCGACGACGTCGCCACCACGCGATCGACAGTCCTCGGCGATATCCAACAACACGCTGCGTGATTCGTCCGAGACGACGCCTTGGGTCAGTTCGTCGAAGATGATCGATTGAAGAACGTCAACTTGTTCGGCGACGGGCTTGACGACCTTGATGCCCGCGCGTTCGAGGTGCGAGGAGAAGAAGTCACCCTCCATCACGTACTTCGTGCCTAACAGGGACATCGACGAAGCGCCCAGTGCTGTGACCTCGCGCGCCAACGCGTCTCGAATATCAACGACGGGTATCGAGACGGCGTCCGAGACGGCGTCGAAGTTCTTGTGCATGGTGTTCGCACAGATCGCGAGCACCGTCGCGCCCGCGGACTCCAGGCGCCGTGCGGAGTCAGCGAGTATCTCTCCGAGGGTCGCCCAGTCCCCTCTTTGCTGGTACGCAACGATCTCACTGAAATCGAGCGAGTCGATGAGGAGGGCTGGCTGACTCCACGCGCCAAGCTCTTGCGCGGTCATCTTGTTCAGCAGTGAGTAGTACGAGGCAGTCGACTCCCATGAAATGCCTCCGATGAGTCCAATCCGCTTCATGCCTCACAACCCTACCGAGCGACCTATCGAACGACGTCACCTCGTCGTTAGTCGGACGGCGGTGACGTGGGCGGTGCGCTGCGCGCTGACTTGACTATTGGTAGCTGACCGGCGTGGCGTCGCCGTAACTACTCAACACCGTGACGCCCGATCCGTTGACGACACGAATACCCGTGATCTGCTTCAAGGACACGGCGCAGGCCATCGTGGCGTTCACCGCCTTGCCGGTGACGCTGCGGTACGTCCCCGCGGTCCACCACGTTCCCTTGGCGGTCTCCATCGACACCGTGTAGACCGCGCCACCGGGCAGACCCTGTTCACGAAGATCGAGCGAGGTGCCCCAGTTGCGTTTGATCAACACGACGCTGGCCGTCGCCGACGTGATGCCTCGGAGCGCGACGGTCCGTTCCACCGGTTTCGTAGGTGCGCCGTTACCCGAAAAGACGGTCACCAGGATCAACGCCGCCGCCAGTGCGCCGACGACACCGATTCCTGCCGCCTTCACCCGTTGGCGGCGGCGCTGCACTCGGGCTCCGCTTCGCAGATCACCGAGCACCCTGTTCGTCAGGTCGATGGGTACCGACGCCGTTGGTTCAACGTTCGAGGGATCGACGAAGCGCAACATGGAGAACGTCGTCGCCATCTCGCGCTCGAGGTTCCGGCACTCGACGCAGCCCTCGAGGTGGGCAACGAGACCGGTCGTCTCGTCGGGAGAAAGATCGCCGAACACGTGCATCGCGATGAGCTCGTGCCAGCGCTCGCATCCGAGATCGGTCATTGGTCCCACCCCGCCTCTTCCATCAGCAGTCGCAACAATCGAAGCGCGTAGAACGCGCGGCTTCGAACGGTGCCTTCGGCCAACCCGAAGAGTTCAGCGACTTCCTTGCCGCTTCGGCCATTGAAGTACAGCTCGGTAACCACCAATCGATGCTCCGGGTCTAATCGCTTGAGGGCCGACTCCATCTGCCAACCGAGCATGGCCTTTTCGAGGTGATCTTCGCTGGAGGGTTCCTTGCCTTGGTCGAGGGGGAACGTCTTGGTCTTCATCTGACGAGCACTGACGTCAAGAATCACGCGCCGTTCAATGGTGAAGAGCCACGTTCGTAGCGAACCGAGTGTTGCGTCGAAACGAGACCTCGAGCGCCACGCTCTTGAGAACGTCTCTTGCACGACGTCCTCAGCGCTTTCCTTGGAGTTCAGTGATCGTCGCGCAAAGCCGTACAACTCCCCGCCGTGCGCGAGAAACGCCTCTCGAAGACTCGCTTCGTCCACGACCTCGGGACCGCCTTCACGGTCCGCGCTCACCCGCGCCACTCGATCGTGGCGTGCACCCGCCACGTCGGCAGCGTCGATCCGTGTCGAATCGCTCGAGGAGTGAATCTGGGCACCATTCTCAGGCATGAGTTTGGGTCGCGTGGACATACTTAGTAGCTATACCCGCCTCCGCCCGACGTCGTCGTGGTCGTGGTCGCACCCGACGAAGTGGACTTTGAGTAGGCCGTGGCACCAGCCGAGTTCGACTTCGCCTTCACGAGAGTCCACGTACCTCCGTCAGCGGTGATGCCTTCACCGTTCGACTGCAACTTCCCGCTGTCACCCTGGTACGTGTACACCGGGAACGAGTTGAACGTGACTTGCTTCATCGTCTTACTGCGCTTGACGAAGCCAATCGTTCCCTTCACGCCAGCGCCGAGAGACACCGTCGTCACCGAACTCTTGACGAGAAGGGGTGGCCACGTCGGCGTACACGCAGCCGTGCACTTGATCTTCGCGCCCCTTTCCGAACTCAACACGTACATAGTCCGCGACGAGTGATTCACCAACGCACCGGGAAAACCCGCGACGTTGGCCGACTTCAGTGTCGGCGACGTCGCACCGGACGCGCCCACCATTGGCGCGAGCAACACGGCGCTCGCGGCGAAGGCCGCGACCCCGTAGCGAGACCCCCGCACACGCCACCCACTTCGCTGTAGATTTTTCGTCTCTGACTTGGTCATTCGATGACTCCTTCGTTCGAGGCACTGTCCATACACAGCGTCGTACCAATGAATACCGACGAGCCGGTCTCGATGTTCACGGAATCTTGAAAAACCTTGAAACCAGCCACGAGAGCGGTACTACTTGGTACTTTCGGCGCTTCACTCCTCGAGAGAGCCGCTCGAGGAGTCCGTTGACGACGCCGAGAAATGGGGGTTGTAAATGAAACCAACGATCGATCCGTCGGGAGTTTGTACCGTCGCGGTGATGATGCCGTCACCGACCTCCGTCGCGGGACCGTGCTCTGAAGCGCCCGCGTTGAGTGCGCCCTCAACGGCGATGGCGACGTCGTCGACGCCCCAGTAGGTAAGGGCGCCCGACGCCGGGTCGGCGTCGGGCAGCAGTCCGAGTTCGTAGCCGCCGACGCTGAACCCTACGTAAAACGGTTCTTCGAAGTAGGGGGGCGTGCCCAGGAAGTCCGTCCACCACAACGTCGCCGCCGCTAAGTCGGGTGCCGGGTAGATGACGGTTCGAAGGCCCAGTAGACGTGTGCTCATGAATGTCTGTCTAGCAGCCGCGCGTCATGAGTGAAAGGGGTAGCTCGTCCCGCCAGACGTCCGCGACGCCGCACCGATTAAAATTAATACGTGGAACCACAAAAGGTCATTCTCTACTACGGCTTCACGCCGCTCGACGACCTCGAGGCGGTTCGACTTTGGCAACGTGAGCTCTGTGAGCGACTCGAGCTCAAGGGTCGAATCCTCCTTTCACCACACGGCATCAACGGGACGCTCGGCGGCGACATGTCGGCCCTCGCGACGTATATCAAGCGAACCAAGGAGTACCCCGGATTCAAGGGGATTGATTTCAAGTGGTCCGAGGGGACGGGTGACGACTTCCCTCGATTGAGGGTGCGCGTTCGCGACGAGATCGTCACCTTCGGTGCGCCGGGCGAACTCGAAGTCGATCATCGTGGCGTCGTGGGCGGAGGCGTGCGTCTGAAACCGAGTGAGGTGAACGCCTTGGTCGACGAGCGTGGCGATGACGTCGTGTTCTTCGACGCGCGAAACGCCTTTGAAGCCAAGATCGGACGATTCAAGAACGCGGTCGTGCCCGACGTGAAGGCCACACGCGACTTCGTCGGTGAATTGGAAAGTGGCAAGTTCGATCACTTGAAGGATCGACCCATCGTCACGTACTGCACGGGGGGCGTGCGCTGTGAAGTGCTCTCGTCGGTCATGAAGAAGCGCGGCTTTCGCGAGGTGTACCAACTCGACGGGGGCATCGTTCGTTACGGTGAAGAGTTCGGAGACGACGGACTATGGGAGGGATCGCTCTACATTTTCGATTCACGGATGAATCATGAATTCAGTGACGAATCCAAAACGTTGGGTGCGTGTGAACGCTGTACCTCACCGACGAGCAAGTTCTACAACTGCGCCAATCTCATCTGTCGCAAACTCATCTTGCTCTGCGCGACGTGCAAAGGGGACAACGTGTCGACGAACTGCTCACCGCAACACCAGTTCCTCTAGTCGGCGACTCGCGACGAATGTCACAGACCCGTTACGTCTCGGACGCAGCGAGGCGAACGAGGGCGCGCTCCGCTGCAGTTCGAACTCTTAGGACGGGATCGTTTCCGAGTAAAGCCATCGCGTCGAACGCGTCGACGACGCCACGTCGAGCGACCACCTTGGCGCTCATCTCACGCACTCGCCACGACGGATCGTTGGCCCCCTCGAGGACGACGTGCGTCGCCGTGTCCTCCCAGGCGTACAAGAATCCCCGCATTGCCCACACCCGTGGCCAGTAACCCGAAACGCCTCCCTCCTTACCGCGAAGAATTTCTGTGGCGCCCGGACCCGCGAGTGCGAGGAGCGTCTCTTCGTCGACGTCACCGCCTCTGAGAATCTGTACGCAGTTCGCGAGGAACGTCGAGGCTCCGACTCGAAGACACTCGGCCTCGATGCTCTCGCGCGGCGTCATGCCCCAGATGCTCGCCGTCACCGCAGCGCCACTTCATTCGTTCGTTCAGCGCTCATCACGAAACATTCTTTGTCACGAGGAGGAAACCGGGCGCGCTGTGAAGTCAGCCTTGACCGCATTCTCCGACGGGACAGCGGCGACCACCACGAGATTTCTTCTCACCTATTCGAGCCTAGGACCGCGTCAACGCCGCCCTCGGCGCTCGACGAACGACTACTCCCCGATCGAGCCGCCCGCCAATTCCACGACGACGTCGAGATGACCGAGGTGTCGCGCGTACTCCTGCACCAAATGAAACAGGACGCGCTCGAGCGACGGCGACGAGGCGCCATCCCAACGTGGCCCAGGCATTCCGAGCGCGTCGAGGTCATTGTTCTCGATGATTCTGCGTGTTCGTGCGCCCTGGTCAATGAGTGCCGCGAGCAGTTCCTCGCGCGTCTCGCTCTCTTCGACGAACCATCGATCTTCACGTCGGTCACCCCAAGGATTCGCCACGCTGAGACCCTCGAATCCCCACTCCAACCACCTCATCTCGACGAAGGTCAAATGCTTCACGAGCTCGAGCGGCGTCCAACCCGACGTCAGTCGGCTCTGGCGGAGTTCGCTTTCGGGAAGTTCCTCAACGCGCGCCACCACCCGCGAGCGAAAGTAGTCGAGGTAGCCAACGAACACTTCGCCTCGCGACGCGCGCGGAACGGTGGGACTCGGAAACTCTTGCTCCATTGGAGCAAGTATGGCGCGTCGCACCGGCTCACCAATCGAACTTCGCGAGCGACGAAGTTCTAGACGGCTTCTACCCAGATGAGTTGCGCCGCTTCGAGTGAAAGCGTGAGCGGCTCGCCCGCGACGACGAGGGCTACGTCATTGGATCCGAGGACTGGCGCGACGACTTTTACCTCACTACCTTCTTTGATGGCGTGTTCGGCGAGCATCGACAGCAACGCCGGCGCCTCGTGTTCGGCCACTTCGGAGATTCGCCGCACCGTGGCTGGTACCTCCAGCTCCAAGTCCGCGAGCGCCATGAGCACCCCGTAAGGTACGTCGCGCCCGGGGATGACGTTGCCGTGGGGGCAGGTGGACGGTGATCCCATCGACAGGTCGATCTGGTCAACGACGGCGTCCGAAATCGCCGAGGAGATGCGATCGGCCTCGATGTCGGCGCTGGCCCAGTCAAAGCCGAGCACGTCGGTGAGCCACCGTTCGAGAATTCGGTGACGACGTACCAGTTCGGTCGCCGTTCTCTCACCGCTTTCGGTAAGCGTCACGCTGCGATCAGAACCGATCTCGATCCAGCCGTCGCGCTTCAGTCGAGCGAGTGCGTCACTGACCGTCGGCGCGCTCACCGAGAGCCAGTACGCCAGGCGACTCGGTCGAACGACTTCACCTTCGGCAGCGATGTAGTGAATCGCCTCCAGGTATTTGTCAACGGTGGCGGTGTGCGGACTCGACATCTAGCCGTCACCACGAGTGAAAAGTGAACAGGAAGCCAAGCGTGCGAACGATGGTACGAAACCCACGCTGAGCGATGGCGAAAGTTTCATTTAGGTTAGGCTAACCAAAGCCAAGTTCTCTGTCAACGTCGTACGCGGCACGACGCTTCGCATTCCAATCTGATCGAAGATCGACCCGCGAAGATGCGTGCGCGCCGGCGAAACTTGGAAGAACAAATTTGGGACAACCAAGGTTCGCTTGGTTCGGACGCACCCTTATACTTGCTTGTTGTCAAGCAACTAAATCCCTTGGAAGAGAGCGCCGTTTAATGCCCCCAGTGAAAGAAATGCACCGCGATCGCTACAAGTGGATCGCCCTCACTAACACCACCTTGGGCGTCTTTATGGCGGTCGTCAACTCGTCGATCATCCTCATCTCCTTGCCAGCGATCTTTCGCGGCATCGGCATCAATCCCCTGTCGCCGGGCAACGTTGGCTACCTTCTCTGGCTCCTCATGGGGTACCTCCTCGTGACGGCGGTGCTCGTCATCAGCCTCGGTCGACTGGGCGACATCGTCGGGCGTGTTCGCATCTTCAACTTGGGATTCCTCGTCTTCACGATCGCCTCGGTCTTGCTCGCGGCCGACCCGCTCCACGGCGGAACCGGCGCACTCTGGCTGGTGCTCTGGCGTCTGGTGCAAGGCGTGGGTGGAGCGATGCTCTTCGCGAACTCGAGCGCGATTCTGGTCGACGCCTTCCCCTCTGATCAGCGCGGTCTCGCCATGGGCGTCAACCAGGTCGCTGCCATTGGCGGATCGTTCGTCGGACTCATCGCCGGCGGACTGCTTTCGATTGTCGACTGGCGGCTCGTCTTTTGGGTTTCGGTGCCGTTCGGCATCATCGGCACGGTGTGGAGCTACAAGAGCCTTCGTGACAACGGCATCCGCACCCACGCGAAGATCGACTGGTGGGGCAACGTCACGTTCGCGGTGGGACTCACCGCGCTCTTGGTGGGCATCGTCTACGGCATCGAACCGTACGGAACGAGCGCCATGGGTTGGACCTCGCCCCTCGTCCTCACCTCGTTCTTGATCGCGGTCGCGTTCCTCGCGTCGTTCTTCGTCATTGAGCTGAAGGTCTTGGCACCCATGTTCAACCTTCGGCTCTTCAGGATTCGCCCCTTCTTCATGGGTAGTGTCGCCGGACTCCTCGCCGCCATCGCGCGCGGTGGGTTGCAGTTCATGCTCATCATCTGGCTTCAGGGCATCTGGCTGCCACTGCACGGCTACAACTACTCCGACACACCGCTGTGGGCGGGCATCTTCCTCCTCCCCCTCACCGTGGGCTTCTTACTCGCGGGGCCGATCTCGGGGTGGCTCTCGGACCGCCACGGCGCGCGACTGCTCTCCACGAGCGGACTCAGCATCTTCGCGCTCAGCTTCGTCGGATTACTCGTGGTGCCCACGAACTTCTCGTACTGGGTCTTCGCCATCCTCATCTTCGTGAACGGCGTCGGCGGCGGTATGTTCTCTGCGCCGAACTCGGCTGCCATTATGAACTCGGTCCCGGCGAACGAACGCGGCGGAGCAGCCGGCATTCAAGCCGCCTTCATGAACACGGGCATGGTCCTCTCCATTGGCATCTTCTTTTCGTTGATGATCGTTGGACTGACGAGCACGCTGCCCAAGGCAATGATCAAGGGACTCACCGCACACGGCGTCGCCGCCGCGCAGGCCCACACCGTGGGCAGTATGCCCGCCGTCGGCAGCCTCTTCTCGTCGTTCTTGGGATTCAATCCCTTGAAGAGCCTGCTCGGATCGCAAGCCGCCACCAACGTAACGAGCGCGCAGTGGACCACGCTGACCGGCAAGAAGTTCTTCCCGAACCTCATCGAGAGTCCCTTTCACCATGGACTGGTCATCGTCTTCGTGATGGCGATCGCCATGGCGGTCGTGGGTGCGATCTTCTCGGCACTACGCGGTAAGCGCTACATCTTCCCGCAAGAGTCGCTCGCGAAGCACGGTGGCGACCTCGCCGAGAGCTCCGGCGCGGTGCCCGGCGAGATCGCCTACGACGCGGAGGTCGCGCGATGACGGCTCTCGACCTGCCTTCTCAGACCGGGACCAGTGCCGCGCGATTGCGCATGGCCCTCGTGCGCCTCGCGCGAACCCTTCGCCGCCACGGCGATCCCGGTCTCTCACCGTCACAGATCTCCGCGCTCGCCACGGTGGAAGAGTTCGGGCCAATGCGTATCAGCACGTTGGCGACGTACGAGTCGATGGGGGCCCCGGCCGCGACGCGGGTCGTGGCGAGCCTGGAGGAACTGCAACTCTTCGAGCGTCGCGACGACCCTGATGACAAGCGAGCGAGCGTCGTCGACCTCAGTGACGTTGGTCGAGCGACGTTGGCCAAGCTATGGAACGAGCGAACGATCGGGCTGAGTTCGCGACTCGACCGACTCAGCGCTAAGGAACGTGCCACGATCGACGCCGCGTTGCCGGCGCTCGAGAAATTGGTCCGTGACAACTAACGACGAAGGATCTCGTCGACTCGCCTCGTTAGGCGAGTGCCGCGTCGAGCGTGATGGTCGTTCCGGTCAGCGCTTTGGAGACCGGGCAGCCCAGCTTGGCGTCGTTCGCCGCCTTGACGAAACCTTCTTCGTCGAGACCGTCGACCGTGCCACGCACGTGAATCGCGATGTCGGGGATGCGAAAGCCGCCCGCGGGGTCGGGTCCGAGTCTCACTTCGACGTCAACGACCAGCGACTTGGGCGTCCCGCCGGCGGCGGCGATGCCCGCCGAAAGGGCCATTGAGTAACACGCGGCGTGCGCAGCGGCGATCAACTCTTCGGGGCTCGTGGTGCCGTCCGCGTCTTCGGCCGCTCGCTTAGGAAACGAGACGTCAAAGGTGGCGACACCACTACTCACTAATTCGACTTTTCCCGATCCGTCTTGAAGACCACCGGTCCACGTGCTGCGCGCCTTACGTGTTGGCATTGTTCGCTCCTTCTACCTAGCTCTCGCTAGGCATCCTAGGTTCGCCGGTCGCACGCGGCGCACGAGTTCTGAGAGTCGGCACATGGTAATCGCCCAAGGTTCACGTTGGATACGGAACCGACTCGTTGGCTGACGAGCATCTTGACGAACGCGAACTTTAGGACGAGAATGCCTCCATGTCGAGCAAAGAGATTGACGACTACCTCGCGGCACTCGACGAGCCAAAGCGCTCGACCTTGCAAGAGTTGCGCAGGACCATCATGGAGATCGTGCCCGAAGCGGACGAGATCATCTCCTACGGCATGCCCGCCTTTCGAGTGCAGGACAAAGTCGTGGCTGGCTTCGCCGCGTTCAAACAACACCTCAGCTACTTCCCCCACAGCGGATCGGTACTGCCAGAACTGAAGAAGGACGTCAAAGCGTACGCCACGTCGACAGGGACCCTTCGCTTCGCCCTCGACACCCCGTTACCGAAATCATTGGTCGAGAAGCTGCTGGCCGTTCGAATCGATCAGGCGTTCGACACCAAGCTTCGTGGACACTGACCGGCTCGCGACACGCAACCCTGGTCTCACCACCCTTTGAGCGAGCGATCGCGGTTGCCGGGAGGTCGCCGCGAAAGAGCGGCAAAAGACCACTTTTGGGCGGTCCAGACCGGGATTTACGTGTTTTTTGGGTAAAAAAGACAAACTTATTATACCTCGTCAAGTCAGTTTTCTCTTGAGTTTCGCCCGTTTTGCACAACAGCCCATCAACGCCCGCGCCTAGGCTCTTACCTGGCAGTAACGACTGCTTCGTCGTCGCCCCACAGAGTTGTGGAAAAGGTGACCAACCCAAATGTGCCCCTTGGTGGGGATCTCCAAATAACTCGCCAAGGTTCGTGCTGTGCGTCAGCGACTCGTCGCCCGACAGTGTTTCGAACGTGGTGTACAGACCAAGGAGATAGCCGTGCGAAGAATCCCTTTCGCCTTGCTTATGGGGCTTTTCATCCCCCTAGTGCTTTTGACCCAACCCGCCGGCGCCGCAGCCAGCAAGACAGAGAAGGTCGTAAGAGTTGCCCCTCCCGACGTCGACGTGGTGATAAACCCCACGGTGCGAGCCCTCGTCGTCGACGCAGTGTCGGTGGGCGTCACGGTGCGCAAACTGCGCGCGGAGTGGCAAGACGTCGCGAACTGTGAAGTCGGTGGCAACTGGTCCATGACGGGCCCCCGATACTCCGGGATCGGCTTCTCGAACGGCACCTGGAACGCCTACGGGGGCACTCGATTCGCGCCGCTCGCCGGTCAGGCGTCCGCACTACAGCAGATCGTCATCGGCATGAGGGTCACGGGTGGATGGGTACCCGATCAGAATGGATGTAATCCGGGAGGCTGGTAGCAA
>Ga0182024_10005341_pt1 | contig 28887 bp, 27 predicted proteins | sample P32metaG_FD_120480 | JGI IMG/M metagenome (GOLD analysis project Ga0182024, IMG submission 120480) | Permafrost microbial communities from Stordalen Mire, Sweden - P3-2 metaG (Illumina Assembly) | ecosystem: Environmental > Terrestrial > Soil > Wetlands > Permafrost | place: Sweden: Stordalen...
CACCGACGCCAACTCCCACGCCGACACCAACTCCCGCACCGACGCCAACTCCCACACCGACGCCAACTCCCACTCCGACTCCGACGCCAACTCCCACACCGACGCCGACGCCCATATCCACGCCGGCCCCAATGCCGGCCCCAACGCTGCTGATCGCCCAGGACAGTCTGCCGACGACGGTGGTAGCCGGCACGAAGTTCCGAGGGGCGGTCGCGGTCAACCTGACCGACGACGACGCCCCGGCGGTTTCGGTAACGCTGTACGCCTCTACGTCGCCAACTCTGGCGGATGCGACGCCGCTGCAAATTCTGGTGAGCCGCAAGAAACTCAAGGCGGGCAAATCCAGGACTTTCCGTTTCTCGGTCGCGACTCTGCCGACATCGCTGCCGGCGGGGACATATTACCTCGTGGCCCAGGCCAGCGGCGCGGGCGGCGACAGCGCACCGGCGGCTTCGACCGCGACTGTGACCGTTGCCGCGCCGGTCGTGTCGCTCGCGGCAACGGTCGATTCAGTCGCCCCCGTCACGGTCAGCCCGGGCCGGCATGCAACCTTGGAAGTTACTATCGCCAACAGCGGCAACATCGACAGCACGGGGCTGATGACCATCAACCTGGGTCTGGTCCCCGACGGCAGCACCGAGCACGCCAACGTCGCGACCCTCAACAGGAATGTCAGGGTCAAGGCTGGCCGCAGCGCCGTTCTAAACCTGCATTTCACCGTGCCCAAATCGGAGCCGGCGGGCATGTACAGGGCATTTGTCTCGATCGACCAGAACGGCAAGACAACTTCGGCGATCGGGGCGAGTGTTCTGACGGTTGGACCGTAGGCACCGGACCGCATGACCACTGTTGTGATGGCTCGTCTTGACGAGCCGCGACCGTAAGGGAGCGGATGGTGCAAACGGAGGCCCGGTCGCTTACGCGTGCGGCTCGTTAAGCATTCGTCAGGAATGTCTTTCAAGATTGGGAAGCGGCGCCAGGTATGCACGCCAGCCCATCAGCCAGAATCCTGGCATGATCGAATGCCAGGTCTTTCGGCACCGCGTCAATGTCGAACCATCGTGCGTCGCTGGCGTCGTCGCCGCCGCACAGGGGCAAGCCAGCCAGCGCGTCGGGGAGATGCAATCCGAAGACCTCAGATCGGCTCCAAGCCTGCGGCGTGTCGCGGGGATCGCGGCCGTTGCCTTCGTAGTCGCCGACGTGGTGGAGTTGCGCGGCCAATCCCGACAAGTCCAGCCCGGTTTCTTCGCGCAACTCGCGGATGCAGGCTTCGGGGGCGCTTTCCACGTCGCGTCGCCATGCCGTGCCGCGCGGGGCGTTTGTTTGCTGAAAACCGCCGGGCAGGGCCCATTTGCCGCCCTCCGTGGCGGCGTCGGCATCGCGACGGATCAGCAGCACCTGCAAAGCGCCGCTGCCGGGGCGCCGGCGGGTCAGGACGATGTCCACCGTTGGATTGGCGCCCAGGTGCCAGTACGGATCGTTCGCTCCGCCCCACGAAGTGGACTGGCTCATCCGGGCCAAGACCTGTTCGGCCGTGCGGAAAGAATTGTGCGGCTGCTGTCGGGCGTGCTGCGCCGCCGCTCCTTCGGGGCCGTCCATGAGAAGGTAGCGCAGCCGGAGGTTGACCGCCGTCTGGATCTCGTCGTTGACGATGGCCCCGCCGCCGATGAACAGGCACAGGCCGTTGAGGTCTTTCATTAGCTTGTACAGACCGGCGGCCTTGTCGTAGAGGCTGCCGCCGACGATGCAGGCGTGCGTAACCGCGCCGCCGTGGAGCGAATCGGGCGGGGTCTGCCGCACGATAGCGCCCAGGACGGTGAAGCCCAACGGCACCGCGAGCTGCTGCACGATCCCTTCGACGCCGAAGCAGGTGCCGCCGGTAATCAGAAGCACATCGTGCGGCAAGAGGCCGTTGAGAAGCTTGCTCAATTCCGATCGGACCAGTTCCTGGTTTTCCGGCGAAATCGCCTGCCAACTGGTTTTCCAGGCCCCGCCGAAGCAGATGCATTGCTTGCCGCGGAATTGGCTGGTGACGTCCGCAACCGAAAGCAGCGGCACGCCGATTTGTGAGAGTCGATCGAGCAGCGTCTGGTCGCGCTCCCGCAACGCCTGCGCCTTGCGCTGGAGGATTTCCGGAACGTAGTGGCACGGCGGCAAGTCATCGGGGACGGCATAGACGGTCGGCTCCACAGTAGCCATCGCATCGCAGTCGCGGCGGCGCTGGAGATAGCGCGCCTCGGTCTGACGGAGCAGTTCGAAATCGGCGTCGGCCAATCCGCAAAGCCGGGCGGCACGGGCCTCCAGGCCCAGCGTCGTCTGATAGATGCCGTATCCGTCGGTGCCCAGGACGACCGGGACGCCATGACGGACGTAGCGCACGATTGGCGCGTCCACTGAGCTTTGGATGTTGTTGAGCGCGAAGTTGGAATTGAGGTTGAACTCGACGATCGTCCCCGCCGCCTTCAGGCGGTCGAGCGTGGCGTCATCCACGCCGTAAAGGCCGTGGCCGATGCGAAGCTGCACGTCCAACCCCTCGGTGCATTCGACGGCGACGCGCACGTTCTCGGGATGCGCCGGGTTCTCGCCGGCATGCACACGAATGGCAAAGCCCGGCCGGGCCTGATCGGCCCATGCCGCGACCTCGCGGATTTGCCGCGCGAACTGCCGCGTCGAGTTGGTCTCCTGTCCCATGACATCCACGCCCACCAGATACCGGCTCGCGGCCAGCGAACGCACCCGCTCGATGTAGTCCAGGTCCCACTCCAGGTCGTCGTGCCGGCCCATGGCGGCCAGGAACCGCAGCTCCACGCCGAATTCCCGTTCGATGGCCGGCACTTCGCGGTGGACAGCGGTCAGCCAGGCCTTGCCGACCACGTCGCTGAGAGACAGTTCCACGTACCGAGCGCCCATGGCCGCGTAGTCGGCGGCGATCCGCCGCAGCAGCGGCACGAACGCCGCCGGGTGCTTGGTGATCGGCCGGCGCAAATTGTAAATCTGCTCCATCCCCACGAACGGCACCCGGCGATCGAGCGGGATCGACAGCCATGATTCCAATTGCTCGAGGAACTCGCGCGGCAGGTCGGCCAGCAGGACGTCCCTCTGCGCTTCCACGTGGATGCCGATTTCCGCCAGCAACGCCGCAGGGTAGCGCACGCCAGCTTCGGTGCCGATTTGCACCAGGTCGGCAGGGCTGACGCACCCGGCGAAATGAACGTGAAGGTCGGTAACCAGCCCGGCCCCGTCCGCTCTGTCCTGAGCTTGTCGAAGGGGACCCGCCAGCCCGGGCGCCGGATGCGGCCGGCCGGTGTCCGCCAGATAGCGCGATTCAAACGGCGACAAGACATATCTGGGCCCGACAATCCACGGCGGATCGTTCAGAGCGACGTGCGCCAGGGACAAGGGCGTCGTGCCGCCCAGAATGACCTCCAGGATTTCGCCTGCCGGCAATACGATGGCATCCGCGCCGGCCGAGAACTGGTGATCGACGCCGTCGAGTCGCAGCAGCAGGTGCCGCTTGAATGCCTCGTGGAGGATGGAGTGCCGGTGCGTGAGGCCATGGTGCAGGGAGATCCGAAACCCGGCATCGGCTTCAAGAAGCAGGTAATGCCGGCCGCCGCTGTCCAGGTCGATGCGAGTTGCCGCCATCATGTGTCGCATGCTATGTCAATTCTGTGGCCGAGGTAAGATAGCAGTGGTAGAGGATGTGGCGAGCGCCGGTTACGACGCAAAACAACTGGTAGGAGGTAATGATGGCGATCCCGCAAAGGCTCAAGATTCGCCGCGATGAAGATTACCACACCCACCACATTGGCAGGCGCGAGAACGGCGAGCAGTTCATGGCCCTCATTGGTGCAACCCTCGCGATGCCGCTACCCAGGAACTGGCAGAAGGACAAACGCTGGTACGCCGTGCTCCACCTGTTTGACAAGACGGGAAAGCATCTGGACACCAAGGCGTGGCTGGCCGGCACGACGGCAGACGGCGAAGAAGCCGTCCTTGAGCGCGCAAGAGCCAAGGTTAACGAGATGCTCAAAGAGCTTGGTCGGGTGACTTACTGCGATATCGAGGTCGGCCTCTTCTCGGTGGAGATCGACGGCAGTACGTTTGGCTTGGTCGATGCGTCCGAACCGGATGAGGGTTACGAGCGCGTCCACCTTCTCCCGGGCAACGTGGCATTTTTCGCGCCGTGGGATGGGCGATATGACACGTGAGGTTGGTGAAGCACGAAATAACGCATTAGTTATGAGCTGTTGACGGACGGTTGCTGATGGGATTTGGGACTGCGCGTCTACCTCCGGGGCGAGACGCTCGCGCCGCGAGCCGGTCGTACATGCCCACTTCATGCGCCAAGCCGCCGACCGACAACTCGCTGTTGTCCTCGACCGCCGCCATCCGGCGCACCCAAGCGGGGTCCTTATTTGCTTGCATCTTCATCATGGCACTTCATCAAGGGTTAAGATCAGGGGTTCGTCCGCGGTGGCTCCTACTTGGCGAGCCTGCGATATAACTCGCTGTTTTTCTTCAAGTCACGCTTGGAAATTTCCTTGAAACGGGCCGCGCGTTCCTCATCGCTCAGCGGCTCAACGATGAGCTGTCGCCCATTCACGGTGATTTTCAAGTCCGTGTGCTGGTTAAAGTCCAATAGATCCAGCAACTGCTTGTCAATCACCAAGGCGGCAGAGTTGCCTTGCCGGCTGAGCCTCTTGACGATCATTGGCTTGTCTCCTGCTTGACGCGTTCTCTCTGACCACGTATCGGTACGTACATGGTACGTACTTTATATTGCCCTGGCAAGCGGCGGTACAACAGCGGTCAGTAGCCTTTTCGAATCAGTTCTGAATCGTCGTCGGCTTGGACTGCGGGGATGGATCGAATCAACAATCGCATCGGCAACGCCCTCGAGCAACGCATCGAACGTATCGTATGGATACCAGGTCCGCCGGCAAGCAGGAAATCGGCAAATGCCATGTGGCTTCGGTCTGCGCGAGCATCGAGGGTATTGCCGAGAAGCTGGTGCGGGCAGACTACGAGGAGTGGATTACAGACGCCGAATGAGGGCGCGGAAGGAACACATGAGCGCGGTCAAAAACCTTTTCGCTGGCCTGCCGGCCGATATGCCGGAGGAACTTTTCCAGACGCTTTTGAGCGCACCCGGCCTCCGTGTCGAGCGGATCGTTTCGCACGGCCATTCATCGCCGGGAGGCTTCTGGTACGATCAGGAGACGCACGAGTGGGTGCTGCTCATCAGTGGAGCGGCACGCCTGCGGTTCGAGGGCGGAGACCCGATCGAGATGGTGCCGGGATCGTACGTGAACATCCCCGCCCGCCGGCGGCATCGGGTCGAGTGGACCGACCCGACGCAGCCGACCGTTTGGGTGGCGATCCACTACTCCGACGCGACTGCGTCTGCGTGATGGTATACCTCAGTGCGATGTCCCGCAGGCACCACTACGAGCAACTTCGTGCCCGTTTGGTGAATGTTCGAGCGACAATACCTGTGCTCACAGGGGCCCCGGCGTTATTGTCATGGAGCGTGATCCCTTATGCGGCAGGAAATTTGGCAAAGTCGTAATGTGAATGACTGGCTCACCGAGTGTGAGGGCAAGTCCGCCGAGATTCGTGCCCAACTGGCGTGCGGCTGCGCCGAAGAGGTTTTCCCGCTCTGGGAGAGCCAGAACCCCGGAGATGAACGGATGGCGTCCGTTGTCCGAGCTATTTCCTTCTGGGTGCACGGCCCGAGCGTCGAGCACCTGCTTGCGATATACGACAAGGAACGGCGGGTGTCCGCGTTCAAGCTCGGCTGGGACTTGTCGCCCGTAGCCGGGATGTTCCCGGAAACCCTCGGAAGCACATCCGCCGGCGACTATGCGGGCGATTGTATTGTGTGGGCTGGCCGCGCCGTCGCCCAATATCATGTGGGCATCCTGTATCGTAACCCCACACGGTTCGGCGAATCAGCAGCTCAAGCACTGGAGAATGCCGTCGAGGCAATCGCTCGCTCGCGCGAGAGCGGCTGTTCGGATGATGGGGCCGACAACTGGCGCGCTGCCCAGGAGTTTCTGGCCAGCCGGCTTGCGGGCGTGGCTGACGACGATGCGTTTCTACTCCAGCCGGAGAGTGTCGCACCGACGGAGTGGAACCACGAACTCGCCGCGCTGCTGGCGTGGGCGCAACGGGACCAGTGAGACGAGTAACTCCCAGCGACCTCCTCAAGCTGGACCCCGTGTCGCGATTTCGATCTGCCGTGATGGGCCTGCAACCGGCAATTGATGACCTTGCCGGCACGCTCTCGATCGAGGGCGCCGTCCTCGATTACACCATGAACTCCCTCGACCCCAAACTGGCATCCCATTTTTCAAAATGGCGATGGGAACCGAATGGCCCATTTTTTCGGTTGGTTGACCCGCCGGAGGCGCTGATGGCTCAGGCCGTTCCCGCCGATTTCACGGCCGCACTGACCGAGTACGGCGGTCGAGAGGGATTTCTGGGGCAGTGCTATCTGCGGCTGTATCGATTAGCGGAGCTGTTGTCTGTCAACGAAGCGTTCGCCGTCCCTCGGTACGCCCCAGGGCTTCTCATCTTCGGGTCTGACGGGGCAGGGGAGGCCTATGCCTTCGAACTCGGAACTGGAAGAATCCTCATGGTCCCGTTCGTCCCACTTGGGATGGACGATGCTCAAGTTGTCGGAAATGACTTCATACACTTTGTCGGACGACTCGCCGATTCGGGCACGACGCTGGACGCGAGGCCAGACCGCGTGGGTTGGGACGTGTGGGCCACGCATCCGATCGTGTTCGGTGGGAGCCCAACCGATCCGTCGAACAAGATCCTGGTCTCACCCCTGTTGCACGCCGAACTTGCCGGGTACTGGAACAACCTCTACCGGCGCTTGGTCGAGCACCGAGAACGGTAAAGATGGGAAATGCGGTATCCCGATACGGCGCACTTCCTACCCCAAATCGCACCGCTCATCGACGTACGCGCCGGAGCCGTCGCGGAGCCAGGCGTCCAACTGCGCCTGGTCTTTCAATTGCTGCCCGCGCTGGCGGGGGACGACCAGGAAGTTGCTCTGCACCTCCGGCAGGGCGGTCATGTCGCTCCAGAGTTTTTCCCATTGGGCCACCGGGAAGACGTCTTCCTGGCCGTGGCCCCAGCGCTTCTTGACGTCTTTCAGCGTGAGGTAGGTCGGCAGCCGAAGGGCGAGCTCGCGGACGCGCGCGGCTACCGTCTCGCGGTTGGCCAGATCGGCTCGCGTCAGGTTGAAGGCGGTGAGCAGGCGATCGATGTCGATCCAGGTGGTCATCGAGTTGTAGTAGGTGAGCTGGAACTCATCCTCTTCGTGCGGCATGGCGAGGCCTTCGACCACGCGCACCCGGCCGTCGACGCGGGCGAGGCCGCCGCCGCGGTCTTCTATGCGGCGGGTGATGACTTCGAAGCTCAATGCAGCGCCGCTTTGGATGTGCAGGCCCAGGAGGCCGGGGTCGAGGTCTGCGCCGAGCGTGTCGACGTTGTGGAGCATGAGGTAGCGGAGGCTGGGGCGTTCGGAAAGGAGGCTGGCCAGCACGCCGTTGCGGAGCAGGTTGGGGATCTCGTACCAGTGGCCTACCGGGTGAAGGCATTGGGCGGGAAGGTTATCCGTGTAATCGCTGCCCTCGCCGGCGTCCCTGGCCCAGGCGATCAGGGCGGCGTGGAGGCTGTCGCGCACTTTCTGGGCTTGCTCGTCCAGGAGCTTCTGGGCGGTTTCTACCCAGGCGAAACGCAGGTCCTGCACCATGGGGACCATCCGCAGGCCGACGGCGTGGCCGGGCGACAGACGCAAGGGGCCGGCGTAGCCGTAGTCGGCCTGGGCGGCTAAGCAATCCGCGATGGGGTCGTGGGTCAGGTAGCTGGTGGTAATGATGTGGCCCGGGGCGGTGCCGGAGAGTTTGGCGGTGCGGCGGCTCTTGGCCAGGTGGGCCTCGATGAAGGTGCGATGGCGCCCGCCGAATTTGCAGAAGGGGTGCAGGGCTTTGACGACGCCGGCGCCTTGCGTCCAGCGGCTGCCGGCGCCGGCCGCCAGGGTCACGACGGCGACCGCGCCGACGGCCAGGGCGTCCTGGCCGGCCTGATGGCAGGAGGCGGCGATGCCGCTCGTCGTGTCCGTGACGTCTTCGGGGACCACGTCACGGATGGTGGTGCTGCGCGGGAGGCGGTTCTGGGCCAGCCCGACGCGGCCCGCGCGCATGGCGTCGCGGGTCCGCTCATGCTGCTCGCGATCGAAGCCGTTCTGTTCCAGCAGCTCCCCCAGGCTGCTTTGCGGACCGCTGCCCGAAGCCGCGGCCCGTGCGAACAGGCGGTCGAACAGTGTCTGCGCCATGCCGGCCAACGCCGGCTCGGTGCGGCAGGCGGCGCCGAACCTCGAGAGCTCCGCCCGCTGCTGGCGGGTGAGCGTGGCGGGGTCCGCCCGCAGCATGCGCGGCATGGTCAGGGCGTAATACGATGAGGGGAGCAGGGCGGCGCTGCCTTCGAGCAAACTTGCCAACGTGCCGTGCGGGTTGATCGCGAAGTCATAGACGACAGGCTCCATCGCGAACGGCAGCGCGTGTTTCAGTTCGCGCTGCAGGCCCGTCATCGCCTGCTTCAGGTATTCCTGCGCTTCGGACTTGCGATAGGGGTGGAAGATGAAGCCCATGCCACCGCCGGCCATGCCGCCGAGCATCCAGAAGCCCCAGAAGTCGGTGTCGAAGTGCTTGCGCACTTTTTCGATGAGCCGCTCGGTGTAGTAGTTGCTCGCCCAGGGGATGATGGCCTGCAGGGGGCCGAAGAAGTTGCGGGTGGTCACCGCGCCGATCGCCTGCATGTCGCCGGCGCGGAGGGCGGCGAGGATTTGGTCGAGGATGCGGATCGCCTCGCGACGGCCCGCCCACTCGGCCTCGCAGCGCAGCAGGTATTTCTCGGTGACCATCTCCAGGATCGGTCCCACGTTCTGGGCCATGCCGCCGTGGACCAGCACGAGGCTGTCGCGGAGTTTGTCCCGAGTTTCGTCGGAGGCGTCGGCGGGGCCGAGGATGCGGTGCTCGGGGAGTAGCCGGCCGCGGCTGATGCCGAATTCGGGGTCGGCGTCGCGGGCGGGCGCGCCGCTGATGAGCTTCATGCCGGGCCAGACGCCGCCTGAGTCCTGCCAGCCGCCGCCGGAGCCACCGAGCCATTCACCGAGGATGGCGCGGGCCGCAACGAGCCGGCGATCGGGCTCTTCCAGCGGGCCGGTGAGGCTGTGGGCCTGGCCGGTGGCCCTCATGCAGACGGCAATCAATGCACCCAGCAGGTTCGTGGACACCGCCAGCCGCGAGCCTTTGGGGATGTTGTTGACGCTGCTGACGATCTCCAGGCCCATGCCGGGACCGACCACGCGGGCGAGCAGTTCGGCGAGGCTCTGCCCGGAGCCTTCGGTCCCCGGCGGGACGATCCCCGAGGCGATCACCGCCGCTTTCAACAATCCCAGGTAATCGCGGGCGAAATCAAACGTCTCCGGCAGGCTGGTAATGTCGGCCCGGGCGCCGAGGTCCACGCTGACCAGCCGCAGCACCGGCTCGTCGATCACCCGCAGGTAGGCCTCCACCGGCGGCTTCGGGGCGGCGTCGCGCCCGTGGACGGCCAGGTCGATCGACACGTTCAGTACCCGCGCGCCCTCGGGATAGTCCATCCCCAGGAAGAAGATGTCGCTCCAGGCGCTGTGCGTCAGGTCCATCCGGACGGGTGTGTTCTCCGCCAGGATCGGGAAGCTGCCGTCGGCGCTGCGGCGCAGCAATTCGGGGCGGATGCGCAGCGGTTGGTCGGCGGGGTGGCCGATGCGGAACATCCATTGGTTGCCGCGGATCGACCGGACGCTGCGGCGCACCTGGTTGGCCAGTGTCTGGATCGCCAGGTCCTTGTAGGCGGCGGCGAGCGCGCTGCTGATGGCGTCGCTCGGCCCGTCGGCCGCCTGGCGGGCGAGCAGGATGTCGATGGCTTCTTCGAAGCGCCGGGAAAGCAGATGGGAATAGGCATCGAACGGCACGAGTCCCCGCGCCGCCGGGCCCAGCTTGGGCGGCAGCAGGAAACGGTGGATGGCGTAGAGGAAAAAGGCCGCCCGCACGCGATGGTAGAGGTTGTCGCTGTGCCTGCGGAACCGGTCCAGCACGGCGCACCCGGCCAGCAGTTCCGCGGCCGATAGGCCGTGCGACCACGCCTCCAGCGGCATGTCGCGCACCAGCGGATCGTGGCTTGTGATGATGTCCAACAGTGTGCCGGGTTTCATGGGCTTTGGAGTCGGAGAGCATAATAGACTAGGGTTCCTCATTAGCGAGGAATCGTAGTTTTCCTTATGCTCCTTGCCTTCCCGGCTCGGAATATGATAATTTGTGCAATTGCACAAAAAGCCCCGCGATGGTTTGCGGCCATCGGTTGAGGTTGTGAACGCCATCTCCCGGCGGCGCGTTTTGCAATCGCGGTGGCGACCTAACGGAGGACGGCCATAGAAAAAGTTGCGTTTTACGATCGCGAGGGGGACCAATTGATGCAGGACGCCCCCGCCGACAACCCGCGCCTGGTCCTGGTGCCCGATTCCCTGCCGGCCAGGACGCCTGACCCAACGCCACGGGTCCGGATCATGTGGGGCCAGCACCTTCTGGACGACCTGGTCGCCGGCAGATACCGCTCGCTGATTTGTGCCGTGAACACGCGGGACAATTCGCGCGGGATCATCTCCCAACTGGCGGCGTGTCTTCCCACCAGCCAGTGGGACGAGCAATCGATCACCAGCTATGCGCGGCACTTCGAAAGCCCCAGCGGGAAGGCCAAGGTGCTCAAGTACGACATGGATGCAGTGGAGGTCCTGGCGATCCTGCGACCGGCGGAACGGACCCGGCTGACCCTGGGCGATCTGTCGTCGGCGATGTCGACTGTCGTGGAGATGATCCGGCGCAGGGCGGAGCGGCTCCCGTCGTGCTCCGTCAGTTTCCTGGAAGCGCGCGCCAACGTGCTGGTGGACCAGCAGGGCCAAACCCCAACGTTCGAGACCGTGCTGCGAACCATGTACGAAGCCGGGTACACCGGCGATGTGTATCCATCGCCCGGCATGTGGCGGAGCGCCCCGACGGGCCTGTTTGCGCGCTACCCGTTCCCCGATTCGCTGGACGTGCGACGGGCCGGAGGGTTCTGATTGGCCGTGTCCTGGGTGTCTCGGTGGTGAGTCCTGAATTTTCGGGCTAAGGGGTGTTTCGAACCCCCGGGACCATTTTTGCACCGTTCGCCGGCAACGGCCGATAATAATCCTGTTGCGATCCAATCGGCGAGGCGTCTGCCGTTCAAAGGACCGGCACGGCCGGCCCGCTGCGGTCGCCTTGGAGGCTGTTATGGCACGGATGCGCAAGCGCGGGGCTTCTTCTCCTCAAACACAACACTTCAGCGGGATTCAAACAGGTCTTGGAAAAAACCGACGACGGCGATTCGCGGCGGCATTGCTGACCGGGGTGATGTCGGCGATCGGGGGTGTGAACCCCGCCCACGCGGGGGCTGTGCTGCTTTCGCGGCAGAGCAGCCTGCAGGCCGAGGGCGCTGGCAGTCCCAGCGGCTTCGACCTGACCGACGGCACCACCAGCTTCGACTCCTACGCCAACGACCTGAGCAACGCCAACGCTGGTGCTCCGGCTACCTCGAATGCGCATCAGTTCTCTCAGCCTGAAACCGCCGGGCAGGCGTTTCAGGGGGCCTATGCCGAGGGAACGGTGCAGGCGAACCTGAATTCGGCCAAGGCCACCGCTTTGGCCAAGAGCGTGTTCGATCTGACATTCGAGGTGACACAAACGCCGGTGCAATACACTTTCGGCGGCGCCTTTGGCTCGGCCGGTTCGGGCACCACGGTGGCCGAGCTGACCAACCTGAAATCCCCGGGCGATAGCATCTTCATGATGACGACCGACTCGTCCCACGGGGCGTCGCACGAGATGGACAAGCAGGGGTTCCTGCCGCCGGGCACGTACGGCCTGAAAGTATGGGCCAATACGCCCGGCACGTCTGCCAGCAGTTCTGCGTATTACACGGTGAATTTGTCGCTGAACTCGGTGAGCAACCCGGTCAAAGCCGGGGGGCACGCCACGGCGGCGCCGCTGGGCAGCGGCGGGCCGCAGGGCGGCGGGGTCGCCGCCGCCCCGGTTCCGCCGGCGGCCTGGACGGGGCTGATGATGCTCGGTGGCCTGAGCGTGATGATGTTCCGCTCGCGAAGGCGCGGAGGGATGGTGGGCATTTAGGACCGCAGATATACCTCGTCCCGCTCGCGGCTTCGCGATCCGTCGCAAACAGCGCCTCGGACTGCGACACCGCAAGCGGCGATCCGGCGGCTCATCCGAGGAACGTGACTCGGCGATCACACTTGTTGATGCGCTGGTGCCGAGCGACTATCCCCCGCCTTGGATTGTGGCTGCAGTTCGGGCACGGACGCCGGCGAGTCGGGGGTGCCGCTGTCGCCGACTCGAATGGCCTCGACGAGCTGGATGCTTTCTTCCTGGGGTGCCTGCCCGGCGTTCTGGCGCTTGCGGAAACGCAACTCCGGCAATCGGGAGATGGCCTGCCGCAGCGCCTGTTCCCAGCGCACGCGGATCTTGTTCAGGTCCGGGTCGTCGGCGGCGAAGCGCCGATGACGGGTGATCTCCAGTTCGTCCGTCGAATAGGCCAGCAAATCGATCGGGGGGCCTACGGTGACGTTCGACTTCATCGTCGAATCCATCGACAACAGCGCGTACTTGGCGGCTTCTTCCAGGGTGGTGCGGTCGTACTTGATGCCCCGGTCGAGGATCGGCCGGCCGTACTTGGTCTCGCCGATCTGCAGATAGGGCGATTCCTCCGTTGCCTGCAGCGGGTTGCCCTGCGGGTAAATGAGAATCAGCCCCGGCCTTTCCCCCTTGACCTGGCCGCCAAGCAAAAAGTGGACGTTGAATTTGTAGTCGTCGCGTTCCAGGGCCGAGCGATCCATGGCGTCGACCCGGCGTACCTGCTCGCCAAGCACCCGGCTGGCATCGTAAAGAGTGTTCGCCTCGGCAAGCCCGCGGCCAGCGTCGTAGTCGCGCTTCAGGAGCGTGATGACCGACTGGGTGAGCGAAAGGCTCCCGCTGGCCAAAAGGATGAACACGCGTTCGCCGGGCGTGGCGAAGGTATACATCTTGCGGCAGGTGTTCACCTGGTCGTAACCCGCATTGGTGCGGGAGTCCGAGGCCATCACCAGGCCGAATCTCGTTTGAATGCCTAGGCAGTACGTCATCGGGGCAACTTTGTCCTTTCGATGCGGCGTATCCTTGACCGCCGCGCGGTACGGTAATTGCACCACCCTGCCGTCGGAAGAGGATTTACCACGGAGGCACGGAGGGCACGGAGAAGACAAAAAAGAGGAAAAAGAATTCAGCGATCGATGTTTTCGGTGCAACGATCTAACAAGGACAAGTCCTTGTCTGTTGTCATCTCAGTGTTCTCCGTGTCTCCGGGGTGATAAATCCGGGTTAGTTGGTCCCCCCGCATGGTAGCAGATGGTGCGGAAAATTCGATTCGGAATTGACGAAGTTCGTCCGTGGGGGTTAGTCTGTCCCCAACCAACCGCCGCCGGCCATCGATTCCCAGCTTTTCAAGGATGTCATGCTTATTCACCTCGGGTACGAGTTGATCTTTGATTGTCCGGCACCGGCCCCCTTGATGCTGATGCTGTACGTGCGCCCGGAAAAGGCGCCCGTGCTGCGCTACCCGGAAAGGCTGTTCGTCGAGCCATTCGTCCCCATCCATGAGTTCATCGATGTCTACGGGAACCGAGTCTGCCGGATGATGGCGCCGGCCGGCAAACTGCGCTTCTACTACGACAACTATGCGCTGGACAACGGCGAGCCGGAGCCTTCGATCGAAGGGGCCGTCCTTCACCCGGTCGAGCAGTTGCCCGACGACTGCCTGCAGTTCCTGCTCCCAAGCCGGTATTGCGAGGTGGACCGGATGAGCCAGATGGCCTGGGACCTGTTCGGCAATACGCCTGCAACCTGGGAGCGAGTGCAAGCCATTATCAACTGGTCGCACTCGCGAATCGCTTTTGGCTACCAGTACGCCAGCCCGTTCAAGACGGCGTTCGAAGTCTGCTCGGAGCAGCGCGGCGTTTGCCGGGATTACATGCACCTGGCGATCACCCTGCTGCGGGCGATGAATGTCCCGGCTCGCTATGCCACCGGGTACCTGGGGGACATCGGCGTACCGATTTCCCCCGCCGCGATGGATTTCAGCGCGTTCCTGGAGGTTTATCTCTCCGGCCGCTGGTGGGCCATGGACCCCCGGCACAACAAGCAGCGCATCGGCCGGATCAAGCAAGCCCACGGCCGCGACGCCGCCGACGTTGCCCTCACCACGTTCTTCGGCGCCAACACGCTGGTGAAGTTTTTGGTGTGGACGGATGAGGTGAGGTAGGAGGTCAGTGGTCAGTTGTCAGTGGTCAGTCGTAGGTCCCGCAGGATCGATGGATACCACTCCGACTTTTTGAACATTGCGTCTCGTCTGGAAACTAACGGTCGACCCCTGACCACTGACAACTGACAACTGACCACTGACATCTTTACTGTTGCTGCTGGTGTTCCTGTTGCTGGTTGACCAGTTCGAGGTGGGCGGTTTTTCCGTCGGGGTAGATCGGGACTGGGAGCGACTGAACGCGTTCGGCGGCCAATTCCTGCGGGATCGCTTGCAGCACATCACTGTGGACCATCACGTCGATTGTTTCGGTTACGTCTTTGCCGGTGTATTGCCCTTTATTGGGCGGCACGTCGCGGTAATCGCGTCCGTAGGCGACCTTGACGAAGTTCGGGCCGACGATGCAATTGTTGGTTGGGTCGAAGCCGATCCATCCGCCGGAGGGGAAGAGCAACTCGCACCAGGCGTGGGTCTGAGTGAACCCGCGGAACCGCTCGGCGTCGGGGTGGACCAACCCGCTGACGTACCGGGCGGGGATCCTCAGCGAACGAGCCAGGCCGATCATGAGGTGGGTGAAGTCCTGACAAACTCCCGAGCCCTTGGCGAGAATGTCCGTAATCGGGCTGGCGGCAGTGGTCATGCCCTTCTTGTATTCAAAGCGGTCGGCAATCAGGTGCATCATGGCCAGCGCCAGCTCGCCGACATTGGAGCCTTCGGTGGGCGCGAGCTCTTTTGAAAGAGCGTGGAGCGCCGGCGACTCGACCACCGGCCCGCCAAAGTGCAGGTAATCGTAAATCCCGTAGTCGAAATCGGCGTGAAGGGGCCAGGAGTCCTTGAAACGCTGCGGGACCGGCCGGGGGCGGTCGGTCTCGACCACGCTGGTGGCGACGATCTTGATCTGCTTGTGGAATGAATTGACGGTGAACCAGTGGACGCTGTTGCCCAGCCAGTCGAAGTAAGTGAAGGCGGCCGTCGGCGGCCCGACCGCCAGCGTGAAGCTGAGCCGGTGCTGGTCCTGCTCCTGCCGCGGGCACATGCGCAGTTCCATGACCGATTCGGAAATCAGGTCGCTGTAGTTCAAGTCGGTGGTATGGGTGAGTTTTAAGAGCATGGGGATGAAAACGTGAAACGTGAAAACGTGAAGCGTGAAAACGTGAAGCGTGAAAACGTGAAGCGTGAAAACGTGAAGCGTGAAAACGTGAAACGTGAAAACGAGAGCTATCTGTCGGGCTGGATCCTACGGTTCGTTCTGCGCTCGCTTGCAATCATGGTTATCGTGAGACGAATAATACATGTACAAAGCTCCAATCGATGGGCGACAACGGATGGTTCGAGCACGTGACGTCCTTTGTAATACCAATCCCTCGACTCGCGCGCGGAGCCGAGAGAATACTCGTAGAACTTGGCGCGGTCCTTCCCGGTCCCGCGCGAGTAACCCTCGCCGATACTCGAGCTAATGTTCCCGGCCGATCGAAAAAGCTGATCCGCGACTCGCCACGTCCTGCGGTCCCTCGCAAGTGTGCTGACATCCTTCCACGCGAGGTCCGCGAGAAACAGCGCGAGCCGGTAACATTCGACCCTCCACAGAGAATCCTCGCGAATCACGCTCGGCACGCTCCGCTCCCACTCCTCGTAGGTCACCCGTTCCTCCGCGCCGCACGACGTCCTCAGTCTCACGTCTTCACGTCTTCACGTCTTCACGTTTCACGTCTTCAATGCAGGAAGTACGACTTCTGCACGGCTAAGGCCGCCTCCGCGATCTGGTTCTGGATCTTTTGGAGGTAGGCGGGAAGACCATCTTCCAGCATTTCGCCGATCTCGGCGTATTCCAGTTGGGCGTCGAGCCGGCCCAGCACGCGCTCGGCAGGGTCGATCCCTCTGGGGTTGACCTCCTGGCGGATGCGGGTGATGGCGTCGCGAGCCTCCTGAACGGAGAAACGGATGCTGCGCGGGAAGTGCGGCTCCAGGATCAGGAACGACGCCACGCGCAGCGGGTCCATGTCGCCCAGGTAGTGCCTGCGGTAGGCCTCGATGGAACAGCAACTCCGCAGCACGCCCATCCAGTGGATGTTGCGCACCGCCCCTTCGATCATCGACTCGGCGCCGCTGAGAATGCTGAACTTGGTCTCGATGATCCGCGCGGTCACATCGATCCGCTCCAGGAACTTGGCGAGCTGCGCAAACTGCCAGCGCTGGTCGTGGGCCATCGTCTGGTCAGTCAGGCCCTGGAAAAGCATCGAGCCGGTCATGATGTGACGGTAGAAGTCGTCGTGCGACTCTTCAAAACGGGCCGGCGCGTCCTCGGCCTTGATCGACCAGTACAGGGCGTTGAGGGCCTCCCACATCTCGGCGGAAATGTTCTCGCGAATGGACCGCGCGTTCTCGCGGGCCCGGCTCACGCACGACAGCAGGCTGCTGGGGTTGTCAGCGTCGAATGCCATGAACTTGGCGACACGCGGCTCCATGGCCCCCAGGTCGCCGTTGTCGGAGTTGGACATGAGTTGGGGCGGGATGTCGGTGCGCATCACCGTCAGAACGCTGTGCCACTGCAATTCCTGGAGGCTGGAGGCCAGGTCACCCACGTCGATCAGCAGGTTGGAGTTAACCAACAGCAGCCGGGCGACGTGCTCGGCGCGCTCGATGTACCGGCTCATCCAATACATCGAGTCGGCGTCGCGCGCCATCATCGGCCGGGCCGCCCGGTGCGGGATGAACTTGGGGATCTTCGGGACTGGAAGGGCAACTTGAGTCATGGGCGTCTAAGTTTTTCTACCTTCAGGTTTCGATTCACTCGGTCAAACGACCGGGCCGCGGCTCAATGCCCTTCGACGAGTTCGACGGGTTCGACGGATTCGACGGATTCGACAAGCTCACCGCAGGCAAGCTCACCGCAGGCAAGCTCACCGCAGGCAAGCTCACCGCAGGCAAGCTCCGGGCATGGCGCCTTGCTCGACTTGCAGGGGCGCGCCGATCGCGGACTGCGGTTCGATATCCGCCTCCGGGGCTGAATCATCTTCCAGCACCCAGGTGTCCTTGCTGCCGCCGCCCTGGCTGCTGTTGACCACAAGACTGCCTTTGCGCAGCGCGACGCGGGTGAGCCCGCCGGGCATGACGACCACTTTTTCGCCGGACAGAATGTAGGGGCGAAGGTCGACGCGGCGGCCCTCGAAGCAGGAGGGCTTGCCGTTCTCGCCCTCCACCAGGCTGGGGCACTGGCTCAATTCCACCACCGGCTGGGCGATAAAGTTCCGCGGGTCGGCCTTGATCTTCTCGGCGAACTCGTCACGCTCGGCCTTGACCGACTGGTGGCCCATCAGCATGCCGTACCCGCCCGACTCGTTGGTGCTCTTGACTACCAGCTCGTGCAGGTGCTCCAGGACGTATTTGCAGTCGGCTTCCTCGGCGCAGATGTAGGTGCGGACGTTGGGAATGATCGCGTCCTGGCCGAGGTAGAACTTGATCATCGCCGGGACGAAGGGATAGACGGCCTTGTCATCCGCGACGCCGGTCCCGACTGCATTGACGATCGCCACGTTGCCGTTGCGATAGGAGTTCATCAGGCCGGCCACGCCCAGGATGCTGTCGGGGCGGAAGGCCATCGGGTCAAGGAAGTCGTCATCGACGCGCCGGTAGATAACGTCGACCCGGCGCAGCCCGCCGGTCGTGCGCATGAAAACGTGAGCGTTGTCGATGATGAGGTCCTGTCCCTCGACCAGGTCGGCCCCCATCTGACGGGCCAGGAAGCTGTGCTCAAAATAGGCGGAGTTGTAGATACCCGGCGTGAGGACGGCGATGGTCGGTTCCTCGGCGCGGTTCGGGGCGACATACCGCAGCATCTGCATCAGGTTGTAGGGGTAATCCTCGATCGCCCGCACCTTGTACTCACTGAAGAGGGAGGGGAAGACCCGCTTCATGACGGCGCGGTTTTCCAGGACGTAGCTCACGCCGCTGGGGGTGCGGCCGTTGTCCTCGAGGACGTAGTAGGTGCCGTCGCGGCCGCGGATCAGGTCCGAGCCGCAGATGTGGATGTAGATGTTCCGCGGCACGTTGAGGTGGAACATCTCGCGGCGGAACATTTTCGCGCCGTAGATCAAATCCGGGGGGATGATCTTTTCTTTGAGGATGCGCTGATCGCGGTAAATGTCTTGGCAGAACAGGTTCAGGGCGGTGATGCGCTGGACGAGGCCGCGCTCGATGACGTCCCACTCGTTGGCGGGAACGATTCGCGGCACCAGGTCGAAGGGGAAGATCTTCTCGACCCCGCGACCGTCTTTGTAGACGTTGAAAGTGATGCCCTGGTTTCGGAAATTGATGTCCGCCATGCGAACACGTCGGGCAAACGCGTCCGAACCGAGATCGCGAAGCTGGCCCTCGACGGCGGCGTAATGCGGGCGCGGACTCCCCGGCTCGGTGAACATCTCATCGAACAGGCCGTTGACCTGGTACTCTTCAAACATTCCGGCGGGTCCGTTCTCCTCGTCCGGCCGGTTGCCTCCGGGCCGGTCCTCCACCGCCGGGTGGAGATTGTAAGGTCTGGCGGCTGCGGGGCAAGAGCCAAGGAAATGTTGAAGGCCAAAATCTCATTCATCCGGCCTTGTCGTCCCCGAAGGGTTTCTGCCGAAACCGAATAGGCCTGCCCTGAGCTTGCCTGCGGTGAGCTTGTCGAACCCGTCGAACGGGCCTTTGGGCCCTTTGCCGGCCGGTGCCGGACCCTGGGGGTCATGACCGCCCAGCAGCCCCGACAGTATCCGGCCCACATGGCCCGGGACCGCCATGCGGACGAGTTGACCGATGTCGCCCTTGATCCACGCACGGTATTGGGCCGGCATCTGCGGCGAGTCGCAGGCGTGAACCGCCAGAGTCGTAACCAGTTGCGTGACGGCGTCTTTGATCAGGGCTCCGCCCGGGTGGTCGGCGCCGAGCCCGGTCACCGTGAACGTTTCGACGGGGATGGTGATCTCCCCCTTAACGCCCGGCAGATTGCGCAGCACGACCAAGGCATCCTGAACCGTCACCTGATCGATTACGAGATGGGCGGGGTTGATCGCCACCGGGATTTGCTCGGCCATCTTCTTGAGGTTGATATTCCTGCCGTTGCCCTCGATCACCAGTCGCGGCTGCTTCATCACGATTGACTTGATGTGGGCCGGTTCATTGCGGAATTCGGCGAAAGCGATCTCCATCTCGGCAGACGGCAGAACCAGCATGTCGGGCGTTTCGAACCCATCGGGTGAGGCGATTCGGAAATCGTTGAAACCCACCCTGCTGGTTAAGGCATGCACTGTCACCGACGCCACCGTCGTACGAAGGTTCAAGGCGGCGGTGGTCTGCGTTTCAACTGCCCGTCGGGCCATCGGATCGAGGCTGGAAACAAGCCCAGCCGCCCCCAGCGCCACCAGCACGAATGCAGAAAGGAGCAAGGGGCGGCTTGCCCGCATTAACTTTTTTATGCGACTCGATGGCGTCACAAGGCCTCCCGCGACTTCCCGCTATCCTACCACAAGCGCCGTAAATAAATAGGGTGGACCTCGATTGACAGGCCGGGGGCGGTATGCAAGATATGGAGAACTTAGGCGGTTTGACGCCGTTTTGAGACAGAGCCCAAAGTCCCGGCCGGTAAAGTGGCCAGTTGCGGATGGCACTCCAGTGCCCACGTATGGAGGCTGATCGGAATGTTGTTGACCAAGCATGAAGGTGAGACCTTCCAGAACCAAACCGTGTACATCAGCGGTCAGGCATTTATCAACTGTACGTTCGTCGCCTGCACTTTGATCCTGCGTGAAACCGTCTATCACCTGCAAAACTGCACTTTCGAGCGGTGCAACTGGCACGTGGACTGGGTGCTCATGTGGGGCAGCGTGGAATCGGTCCGGGAAATCAAGGCCTTGGTGAACTTGATCGAGCAGGCGCAGATCCAGCAGCAGCAAATGCAGGGGCAGCAGGGAGTTCAGGCCGGTCCTTCGGGGGACACCTCCGCCGCGCCAATGCCCGCCGGGTCACCGTTTGCTCCGTAACAACCGACTTATAGAATGTGGAGATGAAATCCTTCGATCGCAAGCAACCCCGGACTTGCGTCCGGAGCTACAGTCTGCCGTCCCTTCGGGACTTACCTCTTCCCGAATTTTCGGGCATACCTGCGACCGGTTGCCCTCCTTTATTCACCATGGCCGCTCTGGCGGCATTGTTTTTTTTCTGGTTCTTGCCGTCGCATCGCGCCCTTGCGGTCGAGCCCGGCCAGATTGCCCTGGTAGTTAATTCAAAGGTGCCCGCCAGCATCAAGCTCGCGGAATTCTACGCCCAACAGCGTCACATTCCCTCGGGCCGAATCATCGCCATCGACCTTCCTGACAGCGATGAGATCCCCTACGACACATACAATTCGCGGATCGTCTCGGAGATCCGCAGCGCCCTCAAAGACAAGAACCTGGAAGACCAGGTGAAGTGCCTGGTGACGTTCTATGGCGTGCCGTTGCGGATCGGGGGGCGCACCGCGACCGATTCGGAGAAGCAGGAACTGGGGCAACTCGAATCCGAATACAACCAGATTGTCGCGCGGGCCCGGGACACCACCAAGTTGCTGGAAGACCTTGCTGTGCAACTCGATCCGGCGTTCAAGCCCGCCAGCAGCGGGAATGAGGTCCCGGTCCTGCCTGCCCGTGCGGACGCGGCGGTGCAGTCCTGCCTCAAGTCGATCGCCGCCGAGTCCGAGCCGGCACGCCGTCAGAACGCCTTCGCCAACCTGCTGGGCCCGATCGAAATCCTCTATGGCCCGTTGGAATTGACCAAGCGACTGAGTAAGCCCGAGTATGCCGCCCTGGCGGCCAAGCCGCCCACCACGCGTCAGATTGCCGAAACGCAAGACCGCATCAAGAGCGATTTCATCGAATTGTCGGCCGATCAGACCAAAGGTGCCGATCCCGCCGTCCGTGCCCGGGTGCGGCAGATCATCAAAAGCGATTTCGGCCTCTTTAATTACATCGTTCTGGTCAGCGACCACAGGTCCCAGATCGACCCCTCTGAAACCACCTCCGCGTTCGACAGCGAGCTTTCGTTGCTCTGGTGGCCGGATACTTATAGCCGGCACCGTTGGATCGACAACCCGCTCTACTTCCGCACGCGAACCTCGCCGCACCACCCTAAGTCGCCGCCGACCCTGATGGTCATGCGGCTCGATGGCCCGACCGACGTCATCGTGCGCGAGATGATCGCCACCGGCATCAAGGTGGAACGGCAGGGCCTGACCGGGCAGGTGGTGCTCGACGCCCGCGGCAAGCCCGTGAGCGATCCATATGGCGTATACGATCAAACGCTGCGCAATCTGGCCAACCTGCTGAGCGCCCATACGTCGCTCAAAATCACTCTCGACGACGAGGAACCGGTCCTGCCGCCGCATTCTCAGAAAGATGTGGCCCTGTATTGTGGATGGTACAGCTTGCGGCATTACGTTCCCTGTTGCGACTTCAATCCCGGCGCGGTGGGCTTCCATGTCGCCAGCTTCGAACTGGTCACGCTCCACAACCCGACGGAAACCGGCTGGGTTCGCGGCCTGTTGAGCAGCGGGGTGGTCGCTACCGTGGGGCCGGTGGCCGAGCCTTACTTGCAGTCATTCCCGCGTGCCGACGAGTTTTTCCCCCTGCTTCTGACCGGGAAGCTGACCCTGGCCGACGTTTATTGGGAAACCACTCCCTGGGTGAGTTGGATGCAGACGTGCATCGGGGACCCGTTATACAACCCGTACCGGGTGAATACGCCGTTAAAGGACGAAGACGTTCCGCCGGTGCTGCATGCGGTGTTCGACCTGCCGGATTATCGGCCGCCGCCGGTGTTGGAGCCCAGGGCCAACCCCTGAAAGAGTGCCTTGCGTGCCGGCGCGGGCAGGGAAAGCCGCGGATTTGGATGGGTGATGCGGATTCAAGACAATGACGCCCTGGGAGATCGCGGTGAGACACTGGTTGAGTACCTCCTCACCGACTTTGGGGACAAGACAAAACCGCTGTTTCGTGTCAAATTTCTCGGTGAAACGATGTCCGAACCGCTGTATGTGACTCAACGCGCCGAAAACGTCGCGCTGGTAATGCTTACTCGTGATCCCGAGGTCTTTGTCCGATCACGAGGAAGCCCTGAAAGCGCTTTGGACTTCGTCTTAGGTTTGGATCGCAACCCTGGCCGCGCTAGCTGGCTTCTCGAAGTCGAAGTAAGCGGCGAGCGGAAAAGGCCCCAGCATCCCTACCGTCCGCGGCTGACAGGCCGCCAGTGGGAAGCGGTCGCGGCGGCGTCCTTTCCGACATGCCTTTTCGTTGTCGATGTGATCTCATCGATGGCATTCTTTTCATGGCTGCGGGTGCCGCAGGCAAAGGATGGCCGGCTTCTGCCCGCTGTAAAGGACGAACCGCGGAAACTGACGAAATTGATAGATCACCGGTTGAAGACCCTTTTGGACGAGGCACGGGAGTTCTACCGGAATAAGCGCAACGCCCGGGCGCTGGTTTGATAATGCCTTATTAACTTGCGGGCACCTGCCAATCGCCGGGACGTCGCCCGGCGCGGTTCGCGACTGCTATGAATCGCTCAAGCCTCATTCCGCAATGGCCGATAACACCCGCGGGAGCACTATTATGTCGGTCCAGTTGATCTGTCCGAACCTTCGCTGCCGGAAATTCTTGTCAGTCCCGGACGACGTGCGCGGCAAACTGGTGAAGTGCCAGCATTGTCAGCAGATGTTCCGGGTGCCTGAAGTGACGGCGAAGAAGCCCGAGACGTCGGGCCGGCCGGCGCGGTAGAACAGTTCTTCATGAAAGTCGTCATTGCTCCCGACAAGTTTAAGGGCTCGTTGGGCGCGCCGGCCGTCGCCGAGGCAATCGCTCAAGGGGTCAGGGAAGCGTTCCCCGAAGCTGCCATCGACTGCTGTCCCGTCGCCGACGGCGGCGAAGGAACGGTGGCGGCCCTGGTTGCCGCGACCGGCGGCCGGATGCATACCCGGCGAGTCACCGGGCCGCTTCCCGAAATGAAAGTCGATGCCACCTTCGGCGTCCTCGGCGATGGCCACACCGCCGTGATCGAAATGGCCGCCGCCAGCGGCTTGGCCCTCCTGCCTCCCGAAGACCGCAACCCGCTTAGTACCACCACATTCGGCACGGGCGAGCTGCTCATGGCTGCCGCATCCCTGGGGGTAACCGATATCATCCTCGGCATCGGCGGAAGTGCCACCAACGACGCAGGCATCGGCTGCGCCCAGGCGTGTGGCCTGCCGGTCATTCTGGAAGGCGGCGAACCGCTCTCGCCCACCGAGCCGCTCTGCGGCCGCGACCTCGATTCAGTGGTGCTGGTCAAGCACGGGCGCGGCAGCCCCGTGGAACGTGTCAACATCACGGTCGCCTGCGACGTCACCAACCCCCTGTTCGGCCCCGCCGGGGCGGCGTTTGTCTACGGGCCGCAAAAAGGAGCCACCCCAGGCCAAGTCGTTCAACTGGATCATTCGTTGCAGCGTCTCGCCGAACGGTTGGGCAAGCTTCCCCAGGCATCCACCCCCGGCGCCGGCGCCGCCGGCGGCCTGGGTTTCGGCATGCTCGCCTTCTTCGGCGCGACCCTCCGCAGCGGAGTCGACATTGTCCTCGACGCCGTCAACCTGCGCGATCGCCTTGCCGGCGCCGACCTGTGCATCACCGGCGAAGGCCGGCTCGACGCCTCCAGCCTCCATGGCAAAGCCCCTCTCGGCGTCGCCCGGCTGGCACGCTCGATGAACATCCCCTGCATCGCCTTGGCCGGCTCTGTCGGCGATGGCGCGGATGAGTTGCGGAACGAGGGGATCACGGCGTGCTTCCCTATTCACGACGGATCCGTTCCTCTCGAGCAGTCGATGCGGGAGGCCGCGGCCCTTCTGACCAAGGCGGCCGCCGAGGCCGTTCGCAGGATAATGTCGAGAGTTTAGCTGCGCCTGAAAAGTCGTCGATCCTCGCGACGGACCGGAAATCCTCCAAATGCCAGGCGCAGCACGCTGCTTCCAACACGACATTTCGGAGCGATATACCTCAGGAAGCCGCGATCGCGTGCCGACTGGGTAGCGCGACCAGCCAACACCGCGTAGGAACCGACGGCGGCGGTGCGAACGCCCGGGGTCGAATCACACATGGTGTCAGAATGCGAACGCGGCTTCCGACCAGTTGCCGTCTACAGGCGGGACGGGTTTCGCATTTTTTAGTTGACAAGCAAGTACGGTATTTGTAAGGTGTGAGAAATGCGATGCTACTACCCGCGACGCGGGGCTAGCGACGGATTGAGATTCGCGTTGCCGGATATTCCGAATGGGCCATTTTAGCCGTTTGAGGACTATGACGCGATTGGCGATCTTACTTCTTCCCGACTGTATTGTCTTACTGGCCATCCGCCACCGGCCCACCAACGGGACGCTGCGGAACTTCAAAACGCATTCCGGCAGCGAGGCTGCCCGGTGGCAGCGCTCCGAATGCGAACGCTACGTCGGCCTTTTCTATTCCGAGATCGGCGATCCCAAATTCCGGAAAGTCGGGAAGTGTCAACCCATTGTCGTCAATGCGGACCGCGAGTCCTTCGCAGAACAACTCGGCGTGAACAACGGTCAACGAATCCGGCGGCTGAAATTCCAATTCCAGCCGGGTTTCACCCAAAGAGGATATAATTTTCAGGCGATTCGCAACGAACGTGGCGTCCCAACCTTCTGTGGTGAAAGAGAGTTCGTTGTCTAGGATTTGCAGAAGGAAGTTGCCTCGTCGATCAAGAATGTCAGCGTGTAGGAGTAACTGGCCGTTTTCAAAACGAAAGGACAAGGGCGCACGTCCTCGAATGGATAAAGGACAGAGCCGGTTGGCGCTCACGCCGTTCAAGCCCATGCCACGGAGGCCAAAGAAAATAATCCTCGACCCGAGGTTCATTACACAATGGTTACCTTCGTATCGAAGCAATTCGGCAGGTGTTCGGCCGACCTGCCGGTTGTAGGGCGATTTGTTTCGCTTAATCACCTGATCGCGGCTGATCAGGCCAGCCCCTACCCGACGATGGTCCCCGTCACACAGCAACGTGATGTTGTGGGCTTCATGTTTCTTAACTTTATGCCACTCTTCGATGTGGTGGTACTCGATTATCGGATTGCCGCAAAAGATGCAGCCAAATCCGCATCGGTGCCTCGCGTCCCGTTTGATGGGCTCAGGGATGTAACGGCCAGGGCATTCGCATGGTTTCATTTCACACCATCTGATGGGGCCGACCGAACAAAAGAACCATCGGCGGCCGCCGTGCAAGTGCTTGCTCGGGCATCACCGGACACTAAACTTAAGAACAAGAGTATAGCTGGACGGAATGGTAGATACTAGCGGCGAACGTTGACTAGGATTGTCAAAACATGACTGACGAAGAGATCAACCTCCTTCCTACAGGCCACGACCTCGACGTTCTGGTGTCGGCCGTCTTCGGGCTCGCTCAGCACCCGTACTCTTCTGATATTGCGGCCGCCTGGAAGCTCATCGCATCATTGGAGCGCCAAGGGCTACGACTCATGCTAGACCGGCGGGGTTCGCAGGGGGGGGTGCTGGTTTCGAAGTGGCATGCGGCGTTTTCAGATGACGCAACGACCGATTATTTTACGGCGGACGCCATAACGGCGCCTCATGCGATCTGTCGGGCTGCCCTCAAAGCTGCGGTGGCCTGCAATCGAGCGATTCCCAAGCTTGCCTAGCCTTTCGCCGGGATACAGCCGAGAATTGAGCGCCTTGCATCGGCTCGATGCACCCACGTTGAGGACAGGGTGTCCTCCTGGGCCTTGCCGGAATGAAGCTCAAATCGCGCATGATCGTCGGGCTTGAAGTCGAGGCCACGGACATAACGGGCAACATCCGTCGCCAACGATCTGTTCTCGGGCTAGATGACGCGGCGAAACAGGGTTGTGCTGTTGAAGGCTTACGGCCCACATTCCCGCAGCATCCTTTCCAACGGCCCCGGGTCGGCCAGGCGGTGATCGTTGCCGATTTCAACCAGCGCCGACGCGGGCAGGCCGCTGTTGGCGATCAGTTCCTCGCTGTGGGCAAAGGGGATCACATCGTCTGCCCTGGAGTGCAGGATCACTGTGCCGGCTTTTACAGTTGTGGCGGTCCCCCAGTGCTTCCAAGCCGGGCAGAGCAGAACGAGCCGGGCGCTGCCGCTGTTGATATTGATGGCCACGGCCCCGCCCCTGGACGACCCGACCACGGCGGCGGGCTGGTGGGAATCGAACTCGCGCTGGGCGATGCGGACCGCTTCGGCAAAGTCGTCGTCGGGCAGCTTGGGGTTCAGGACCACATGACCATGGCGGGCCAGGTATGTGGGCTTCAGCCCGCCGGGGACGCTGTTCCAACCGTGAAGGAATAGGATTGTCATGGAGAAGATGTTAGCACTCGCTCGTGAATAACTGTCACGACGCTTCCGATGCGCCCAGCCTATCCGAATAAGAAAAGGTTGCCCAGCGAGGGCGACGACGGTTTAATGGACAGCCGGATCAACAACGCTGCCTTGTCCCTGACTCCTGCTCCCGAGTGCGTTGTACATTCAACGGTTCGGGATCAACTTCCGCGGGTGAAGCCAATGAAGCCATTCAAGCCGTTCGTGTTGGGCATCCTATGGTTTTCCGCCTCGGCATTCGGCGCCATCGGCGGGCCGCCGGTCGGCGCGCCACCGCTGCCGCCCGAGACCCTGCCGCCCCCGCGGACGCCTTCGGCTGATCCACCCGCTCCCGGCGAGACGGTGCCCGATCGGCAGGCGGTTCGCGGGCAGGTGGATGCCTTGATCCACTCCTACACCAGCGAGAAGCGCAAAGCCACCCTGGGCATGATCCACGAAGCGATCGCCCTGTCGATCTCCTACGGCGCACCGGCCTACAACCAGGGCGACCGTTCCGGGTGCTTCCATTTCTATGCCGACACCGCCGACGCATTGTCCGAAGCGTTCGCCGCCGATGACTCGGCCACCGACGCGGCCAAGGCGGCGCTGGCGGACCTCAAGGCGGCCCGCGAGCGCACCCGCCACGAGCGCAGCTCCGACCGCAACGCCTGGTCGATGCGCTATGCCTTCGACAAGACGCAGCTCGCCGTCGAGACCCAGATCGTCTCGACGCAGGGCCTGGTGCGGCTGGGCTCCGACAATTTCACCGCCAGCCATTTTCCCGAAGCCCAGGATGCGTTCGCGTCGGCCACCCGGAGCTTGTACGAGCTGGAAGGCCAGCCGCCCGAGCTGATCCCCGTTGAATGCCGGTTCGCGCCGCTGGCCCTGGCCAACTCGTTGTTCGCCCAGCATGAATACAAGGCGGCCTCGGCGGCCGTGCTCGTCGGGCTGCATTACGTGCCTGAGTTCCCGGGCGCCACCATCGACCTGCGCAGCCTGCACCACGACCCGGCCGAGTACGAAGCGATGATGGACGATCTGGAAGCCAAGGCCAAAGACGCCCCCGACGACGCGACAACGCAGTTCCTCCTTGGCTACGAGTATTACTTCACCGGCAAGAAAGCCGCGGCCAAACGGCAGTTCGAACAGACGCTCAAGCTGGATCCGCAGCATGTGGGGGCCAAGCTGTTCCTCGAATTCAAAGCGCCGGAGCAACGGCCGGACGCTCCCGTCAAACCTGGCGCCGTCCCGCCGGCACGCGACCGGGCGTAAAGTCGGGAGGAGTAATGGGGTTGTTGGGTCGCGCATTGGCGTGTGACGGGGAACGCTTTTCATTCGACCGTCGCCCGTCTCTCGATACCCGCAGAAGAGAGTAACGCGATACGTCCCGAACGCCCACTGGTGCTTGCACCATGGGTTTCCCCCACGGAGGGAGGGGTGCCCATGACCGATGAGGAACTGGTGAATGCCTGGGAGACATTGCTTCTTCCACTGGACCAGTGGGACCATCGGGCCCACGTTCGTGTGGCATTCACCTATCTGCGGCGTCATTCATTTCCACAAGCACTCGAGAAGATGCGCTCGGGCATAAGGGCATTTAATGCCCATCATCGGGTGCCCGAGACGCCGACGAGCGGCTACAACGAAACCACGACGCACGCCTCGATGCATCTGATCGCCGCGACGATGCAGGCATATGGCCAGGCAAAGCCCACGCCCGATGGGAATGCCTTCTGCGATACCCACCCGCAGTTGATGACGCCGTACGCGCTGCGCCTGTTCTACTCGCCGGGGCGACGGATGGATCCTCTGGCGAAGACGCAGTTCGTGGAGCCGGACTTGGCGCCGCTGCCCAGGATCTTGTATTCGGGTCAGGCGTGCTGAACCTTTTTGGATCGGAAATGGCGAAAAGAAAAACCATCGGAGAAGACAGCGGACCTGTCGCCACGATGACCTACCACGGGCCTGGAGAAGGCCCCGTCGATAACCCACCTCCGGAACTACTGGATCGGGTGATCTTTGGAGAAACCGGCAGCTATTGGCAGCGCGGCAGCGGAG
>Ga0182024_10005342_pt1 | contig 28876 bp, 21 predicted proteins | sample P32metaG_FD_120480 | JGI IMG/M metagenome (GOLD analysis project Ga0182024, IMG submission 120480) | Permafrost microbial communities from Stordalen Mire, Sweden - P3-2 metaG (Illumina Assembly) | ecosystem: Environmental > Terrestrial > Soil > Wetlands > Permafrost | place: Sweden: Stordalen...
TTATGGCACCGGCACCGATAGAATGATTCAGGGTTACTATCGCGATGGCGTGCAGGCGGGCGAATGGACTACCTGGTACGAGAATGGCCAGCGCTCTGCGGTTGATCATTACCGTAACGGAGCGCAGGACGGTTTACATACGAGCTGGTACGCCAACGGCGTTAAGGCACTCGAGGGCAACTATCGCGGCGGCAAACGCGAGGGCGTCTGGACCCGTTGGGACCCCACGGGCTTCACCAGCAAGCAGGAAATCTATCGCGACGATCAGAAGGTCGAGCCGAATCAAAAGCCGGGATGAACTCGCAAAATTGAAATGAATCGAAACTCGAGACGATATGCGTAATCCGGATGTTCGATAACCCTCGCGCAGTGCGTTCCAGATCATCCGAAGACCGGATGTACGCCTCTAGTCGGAATCTGCCGCTCCGACCTGAGCAAGCTGGATTCCTTCCAGCGCCAGCGCCGGCACAAAGTAGGCCTCCGGGGCACCCCAAACGACAGCTGTCTCGGACCGCTTGCCGACCGCGAGCGGTCGCGTAAACACCTGTTCGATATTCGCGTTGATCCGAAAACAGTTAGGCGCCAAGGGTGCCGCAATCTTGCCGTTGCGAATCACATATGAATCGCCGCTCACCGTGCAGGTGAAGTCGCCCGCGCGCTGCCCATTGATCGGATAGGTGTACCAGATGCGTCCGATATAGATTCCATCCCCGACTGCGGCGATTAGTTCACGGTCGCCGGCGCCGCCGCGCGTGCGCATGATTACGTTGGTGCCCGTCGATCCCGGATGCGCGTCGTAGCGGCGCGCTGGACTCTCACCCAGGCGGTAGCCGCTGCGCGTCGGGAACGTAAGCGCCGCGCCCGCGTCCGGGCCGAGCTTCTCCGTGCGATGTTCATCCGTGAGCAAGCGATGCGAGTCGTAGAAATTCGAAAGTAGACCAACCAAGCGCCCGTTGCGAATCATCTCCGTGCGCGCGGCCGGAAGTCCTTCGCAGGTGATGCGGCGGCGTACCGGTCCGCGGCTCGCGCGCGGATCGTCGGCGAGGCTGAGACGCTCATCCATCACCTTGGATCCGAAACGTCCATGGTAGGCTGAAGTCGCTGAATGAAATGCCCCGGTCGTGAGCGATCCGAGCACCATGTAGTTGATGATCTCGGCGATCGGTTGCGGCCCCAGCACCACGCGATAGGGGCCTGCGGGCGGCCGCTCGCCATGCCGCAGCTTGAGTGCGCGCACCACCGCGTCGCGTCCGAGCGTCGCTCCCGCGATGCGCATCTTGTCGAGCGATGCGCCGGTCGCGGTCGCTGTGCCCTTGGCGTCGAGCGATTCGACCAGCGCCGTTACCGACGAGACGAAATGGGCGCTCTCGTCGCTGCGAATATCGGCGAACGTTGAGCTGCCAATCGCGATCCGATCGCGAATTAGCGAGAGGTCTCCGCCCACCACCAGTCCCGGACGCGGCAGCTTCAATGGCGCTCCCGACTCGAACGCGGAAATCGCGCCGCCAATCATCTCCCATGCCGCCGACGCGATCGCGCTGTCCTTCGCGCGCATCAGATCGCTGGCAGACTCGCGCTCCTTCGAAGGCGCCAAGTTGCGCGGTTCAGCGGGCAGCCCCGGAAAATGCGGATCGATCACAATCGCGGCCCGCGCCCGCCGGATCGCCGAGCGGACGGCATCGAGGCTCAAGTCGCCGGCCTCGCTTGCCGAGCCGGTCTCATGGAGATCGTCGCGCATCACGAGGCGCAGCGCGAAGCCGTCGGCATTGAGCGATTTGAACTCCTCGATCCCGCGCGACGGAATGTCAGAGGTGTAGTTGAGCCGCGCCACTCGATGTTCGCTGGTCGAGCAATAGACCTCAAAGGCCGCGAGGTCGCGCTCTCGCGCCAGGAGTGCCGACGCTTCCAGCACGAACTTTCTGAGATCGACGGCCGTGCGCATCGCGAATTACCCGCCACCCATACGTGCACGCGATCGAAGTGTCGGACCACCATTCGACATGCGCTTAACCTGCATCGGCTGGCCCTTGCCGCAGTTGGGGATCGCGATTAGCTGGAGATCGTTACCGACCGCATCGATCTTGTTGAAAAAGCTCTTCGAGTCCGCAATCACGCTGCCCGCCCGATAGAGCCGTCCAAGCCGTCCATGTTCGATTTCGTAAACCCGGCGCGCCGAAATCCGAAAGTTTTCGCGCGATTCTGCGATCGACGGAATCAGATTCCCACACACATAATACCCGCGCTCAACTTCGGCGATAATTCGCTCAGGATCCCTCTGGCCGGGCAGAAAGAATGTGTTCGACATGCGAATCAGCGGCACGTGCCAGGCTTCGCTCGCCCGCGCCGATCCGTTGGGCTCGACCCCCAGCACTGCCGCGGTCGCGCGCGAATTGAGGAAGCCGCGGAAAACCCCGCCTTCGATATGCATCACGCGCCGGCCCGGCGTTCCTTCGTGGTCGTAGCGGTAATGGCCGTAGCCGTTGAGCGTCGGATCCGAGCACGCCCACAGCAGCGGCGAGCCCACTGGACGGCCGATTTCGTTGTGTTCGAGCGACGGCAGAAACCAGCTCCGTCCCGCGTACGCGGCCTCCATCTTGAGCGCGCGGTCGGCTTCGCTCGGATGGCCGATAATCTCGTGCGCTATCAGCGCGTTGAAGTGTGGATCGGTGACGACGACGACTTCGCCATCGGGTGGCTTCAGCGCGGGCGCGGCGGCCAGTTCGCGGGTCTCCTTGCCCAGTTCGATCGCGAAAGTGGACAAGTCGGGATTCGGCATCAACTCGTCGCGCCACCCCTCGGCTAGGCATTCGAATCCGCGCTGCTGGCCAATCGTATCGAAACTTTCCTGATGGCCGCCGGCATTCTGCGCTACCACATAGCAATCGCCCTGCGAAAACGCGCACGCCTGCGATATCAATGCGCCGGCTGTATTGATGAAAAGCTCATGGCGGATTTCGCTTAACGCCGCGACCACGTTGAACGCGACATCCGCGCCGAGCCCCGCGATCGACGCCGAGGCGTCGCGGCACAACCGCTTGAGTTCGTCCGGGTCCAGCGTGCGCGGGTCGCGCTGGAACGTCGCGGCGATCTCGTCGCGCGCCGTCGAAGGCGCAATCGCTCCGACCTGCGTGAGCGCTTTCGCCGCCGCGCCGAAACGTCTCAGAATCGCGGCCTTTTCGCGTGCGTTGAAACGCGCTCGCTCATAGGCCTCCGCGAGGGCGGTGTTAAGAGCGCCAATTAGCTTGGTGCGGTTGAGCGCAAGACGTCCGATCTCGGCGCCGGTCTGTCCGTGGCCGACCACGCCGCCGGAGCCCTCATAATGGACCGTGACGCTGAAGGCCACCGTCTCGCTCTCCGCGCTGTCGCGCTGATCGCCGTCGTGGGCCGAAGCCGAGCGATGGAACATCGCCTCGAAGCGCATGTCGGCATATGCCGTTGCACGATTTGCCCCCGCAAAACGGCGCAACACCGTCTCGCCTTCGCGTTTGAGAAACTCGACCGCCGCGAATATGTCGCTCGAGGCCGATGTAGATTTCGAGCTTTTGCCTGCCACGCTCTAGCTACCTCCGATCTCTGCGTAACCATAGCTCAGTGCGGAGATCACGGCGATGGTCGCGACGATCGTTGTAACGGTGCGTGCTCCGGGCGTTCCTAGCATGGCGGATCGAGTTGGTAGAGGGACTAAAGCGGGACGTTGGGACTACTGCTTCGCCAGTGTTGGCATTTCGTGGTCTATCCAATTACCGATGCAGGTGGCCCAAAGGGCATGCTGTGCCGCGTTGGGATGTTGGAAGCCGCCGAGACGGAAGGCCGAAGGAATTCTATCAAATGCGGGGTTATCACAGTTCACGTAGTCGATCTTTTGACTCTCAAGAAATGGAACTAGTCCCTTAGGGGGATGATTCAGCAGTGCAATCAGAAAGCGCTTGTGTTGCCCGACCACTAATCGATTCATCTGTCCAATGAGATCGGTAGTAGCCCCCAGTTGCGAGCCATGCTTGCGCAAATGGAAATCGAGAAATGCATTAGCCAGTAGAGTAACTATTGCCGAATGAGATTCGAGCGGCCAGAACGGTATAGTTTCAAGCCCATATTGTTGCAGGCCATCCTTAGCGAGCCGAACATGGGGCGGTATGACATAGTGATCTCTTCTATCTGCTAACGAGCGAACCCAGTCGGGGACGGCTACGTTCCTCTGCATATGAAGGTCAATGAATCCATAGACCACCAGAGGAATATTGTCCGCATCAGGTTGACGAAGATTTTCCTTAACGCGAAGTAACGACTGATAGGTCCCGTACCCGCCAGTCCCAAAGTTGCGAAACATGAGATAAGGATAGTGCGCATTTAGCAGATAGGAGAACGTATCTTCGTCAACGACTCCCATGCCCTGAGTAAAGCTGCATCCGACCATTAACACCTGCGCCCGCTGATTGGCCTTGGTGGATGCCTTCCAGCTCCGACGGGTGTTATCGGCTAGGAATGTCATCGGGACGTGGCCCTGTTCGGTCGAGAGAATGGTTCCCGGGCGATTTACCCAGCCGAATTCCTGATCCGGGATGAACATGGATTCTGCAAGCCGCGAATCGGACGCTCTCCGAGGTGTGAAGCCCATAGCTCTCAGTCCTAGCTCGGCCAACGCCAGCACGATCACGGTGTAAATAAAGATCGTGACGATCGAGAAAAAAGCCCGCCTTGGCCAGCAAGTCAGCGGAACTACTCGTTCCTTTCTTTGAGCAGACACCTGAGCCCTCCGGAAATGACCGAAAAACCTTCCGCAACGAAAAATCGGGAGAGACGAGAACGCCTCTCCCGAAGGACTTCTAGAAGTGGCCTTATCCAGGCGATCGGGCTTTCGGGCCGCCACCGCGAATCAAGCGCCTTAAAATCACGATCGATCTACAACATCGCGGTAATGGTTAGAGGATGCCCTCCTGCTTGAGGCGTTCGAGTTCGGTCGCCGAAAGCCCGAGCATCTCGCCGTAGATCTCACCATTATGCTGTCCGAGCAGCGGCGCCGCGGTGACTTCCGCGGGCGAGTCCTCGAGCTTTATCGGACATCCGGGCATGGTGAACTTGCCGCGCACCGGATGGTCCACTGTCACGACCATGCCGCGCTCCTTCATATGAGGATCGTTGAGCAACTCGATACTATCGAGGATCGCGCCGCAGGGAACTCCGGCCTCGCCCAGCAGTTGCATCACGTCGCGCTTGCCGCGCTTGCTGGTCCAATCCTCGATAATCGCCGTCAGTTCCTCGATGTATTTAACGCGCTCGCGACGGTCCTTGAAGCGCGGGTCCTCGACTACGTCGGGCCGTCCGATGGTCTTGCACAGCGCCTGGAACATCTCGGGCGTGGTGCACAGCATGTAGACGTAATCGTTGGGACCGCCCGGCGCGCATTTGAAGATGTCGCCGATCGCACCGCCGGTCAGCCGGTTGCCGACGCGGGGGCTAGGCTCGTTCGTGATGTACATGCTCATGGTCGGGACGCGCACGAAATTGAACACCGCCTCCTGCATCGCGACTTCGACCTTCTGACCCTTGCCGGTGCGCTCGCGCTGGATATAGGCGGCGAGGACGCCGGTGGCCGCATGGATTCCCGTGCCGGTGTCGCCGATCGTCGGTCCGGGCTTGAGCGGTGGCGAACCCGGGAAGCCGGTAATCGACATCGCACCGCCGGCGGCCTGCGCGATCATGTCGAAACTCTTGAACTTGCTATAGGGGCCGTAGGTGCCGAAACCCTTGATGGTCAAGTAAATCAGGCGCGGATTGATTTCGCGCAGCCGCTCGTAGCCGAGACCCCAGCTCTCCAGAGTGCCGAGCGAATAATTCTCGGCGAGGATATCGACCTGCTTGATCATCTCCATGAAGATCTGCTGGCCGCGCTCGGACTTCAGGTTGAGGGTGATGCTGCGCTTGTTGGCGTTCAGCAGCATGAAGTAATGCGAATCGACGCCGGGCTTTTCCGTGAGCAGCCAGCGGCCCTGCTCGCCCATCTTGGGCGGCTCGACTTTGATCACGTTCGCGCCAAGCCATGCCAGCATTTCGGTGCATGACGTGCCGGCTTCGAATTGGGTCAAGTCGAGTACCTTTACACCAGCCAACGCTTTTTCCATCGATCTCCTCCAGCGGCGACCGCAACTTGCGGCGCTCGGGTTCTTGCGGCACCCGCCTCGCGCGGGCGAATCAGATGTCGGTGACTGGTTCTGGTTCTAGCGCCGATATGCACTTGCGGCAAGCCGACCAGCGGCATCGCAGTCCTCCCGCCCTCTTAGAAGAGGACAGTTTGCCGGGCGCTTAAGCGGCAGCGCGCGCTCTGCTAGATTTCACCTGCGTGGCAACACCTTGCGCCGCGCCACCCACGATGCCCGACGCCTTAAGCAAACTTTCGTCGATCCGCGAGGAACTGAATCATCTGTTTCTCGAACGTGCCGAGCTGATCGACGGCGCGCTCTGCGCGCTGCTCTCCGCCAGTCACATCCTCGTGATCGGCCCGCCCGGCACAGCCAAATCGATGCTCGCCGATGAACTCTGCCGCCGGATCGAGGGCGCCGATTATTTCCAATGGCTGCTGACCAAGTTCAGCACGCCCGAAGAGATCTTCGGCGCCGTGAGCCTCAAAGGCCTCGAACAGGATGACTACCGCCGCGTCACCGATCACAAGCTGCCCGAAGCGCACATTGCCTTCCTCGACGAAATCTTCAAGGCGAACTCCTCGATCCTCAACGCGCTGCTGACCGTGATCAACGAGCGCGTTTTTCACAATGGCCGCGAACGCGTCATCGTTCCGCTCATCACGATGTTCGGCGCGTCCAACGAGCTGCCGGATGAAGAGGAGCTGACGGCGCTGTTTGATCGCTTCATGCTGCGCTTTATGGTCGATTACATCGGCGAGGATTTCCGCTTCCTGAAAATGCTCGAAGGGGTCGAAGCGGGCGAACGCACTGCGATTACGTTCGCTGAACTTGGCGAGATCCGCGAGCTTGCGGCGACCGTGAAACTCCCGGGGAGTATTTTGCGATCGATCGCGGAATTGCGCCACGCGCTCGTCACTCAACAGATAATCGTTTCCGATCGCCGCTGGCGCAACTCGCTGGGAATCCTGCGGGCTCACGCTCTGATTTACGGTCGCACCACAGTTACCGAGGATGACCTCACCTTCCTCGAGCATGTGCTCTGGAAGGACCCGGAGGAACTGCCCAAAGTGCGCGACGCGATTCGCCGCATGGTCAAGGGCTTCGAGGACGAGGCCCGCGAACTGCTGATTCAGGGACAGGAATTACGCGAGTATGCCGATCGCGAATGGGAGAGCGACGAGTTGCGCAAGCGCGCCACGATCGAAGCGCATACCAAGCTCGCCAACATCCTGGTCAAGTTCGAAAGCCTGGTGCGCGAGGCGGCAGACAACGGTCGCGATACCGCTTCCCTCGAAGCGATGCGCGCGAAGGTCCGCGCGATTCAGCAATCGATTCTGCGAACCGCGGCGTAAAGCCGTGCGTAAGATCGTGAGGCAAAAGGTATTCATGATTCGCCAGCGCAATCGCCTGCATGGACGCATGGTGAGTCGCGATCATGCGGACAGTTCCCTTCCGTGACGGCGAGGTCGCGTGCCGGCTGAAGAATCCACCGCCGCGATTGTGTTGCGCGCACGCGACTACTCGGAGTCCGATCGTATCGTGACCCTGCTGACGCGCGAATTCGGCAAGCTGAGCGGGATTGCCAAGGGCGCCAAGGCCTCGCGCAGACGCTTCGAGCGCAAGCTCGAGCCGTTCTCGCACGTCAATCTGTTCTTCAAGCGCCGCCCGCAAGGACAGCTAGTGTTTATCACACGCGCCGAGCCCGGCGACTCGATGCCGCCGCCGATCGAGGAAGACCTCGCGAAGATTGCACTCGGCTGCTACATGCTCGAACTCGCCGACGCGCTCACTTCTGAGGAGGCCGAGGCGATCGACGCATACCATGTCCTGGCGCGCGCGCTCGAGACTCTTGGTGGGGGGGCGGTGACTCTCGCGCTGCGTCAGTCGTTCGAGCTGAACCTATTGCGTGTGGCCGGCTTTGGCCTAAATTTCGCGCGCTGCCGTATCTGCGGCGTGGCCGGCGAAGTGACCGGTGGGACGGTTTATTTCATAGTCGCGCGCGGCGGAATCGTCTGTGCGCGATGCCGTCCGCAGGCGCCCGAGGGCGCCGTCCGGCTGATGGCCGCCAACGCTGCGGCCCTGGCGGCGCTGGCCGCCGCACCGATCGAGCACGCTGCGATGCTCATGCATGCGGGCAGCGACGGCGCACTCGCGGTCGCACGGTTTCTCGCCTCGATCCTCGACCGCAAGCTACGATCAGTAGCTTTTCTCGACTCTTTGTTGTAGAGGCAAAATATTTATCATCACTCTGCGGTAATCAGCGTGGGCGGATGCACGCGGCCGGCATCATGCTCGATCAGCACGATGGCGCAGTTGCCAGGGAGATGAGCGCTTTCCCAGTCGCCGGTCAGGTGCGCCCACATCGAGAGCATCACGCCGCCGTGGCTCACCACAACCAACTCTTCATCGGGATAACGCCGGCGAATTTCATCAATCGCGACGCTGACCCGTTGGCGCACATCCTCGTAACTCTCGCCGCCTTCAGGCCGCCACATCCATCCGCGTTTCGGGTCGTACCCGGAATCCTGCCCCGCCAGATCGCGCAGCAAGTCGTAGGATTGGCCCTTGAGCACTCCGAGGTCGCGCTCATGGAGGTCATGGACGACTTCGATCGGCAGGCTCAATTCGGCCGCAATAATATCGCTGGTCTGACGCGCGCGGAGATAGGGGCTCGAGATGATCTGCGTGGGCGCAAAGCGCTTGGCGATACAATTCGCCACCTCGCGCGCCTGCTGACGCCCCAATTCGGTGATCGGCACATCCGGTGAAATCGTGAAGCGGCGATCGCGATTGCCCTCGCTCTCGCCATGCCTGACCATAATCAGTTTGCCCATAGATTGTCGCGATCAGTCGCAGAAGCAGGTGGAACACATCTGGAGCTGCTGCGCGGTCGAAAAGTTGAGTGTCCCGGGCCTGGTTGAACCGAGCTGGGTTGCGCTGCCGGGTACCGCTGAGCCCGGCAGCACCGGCACCGTGGCGGACGAACCCATACTCTGCAGCGGCGACGCCGGCTCGCGCCGCTCGTTATAGCTGACGCAAGCTCCCACCGCCGATTGCCGCGCGGCGAAGTAGCCCGCGGCGCTCACCTGGCCGATCCAATTGGTGCGGGTTCCGCGCCCGAAGCAACTGCAATTGAACGCGCGCTCAGACGGTGACGGCGTGGCTGTCGGTAGCCCCGGTACCGGCACGAGTATGGGCGCGATCGCAGTCGTCACCGGCGCCGGCAGTTGCGAGGGGGCGGCCGGGGGCGGTACAGGCGCAATCAGCGGATTCGCAGATTGCGCCCACAACGCCGCGAATTCACGTGGTGATCCGAGCAAAAGCGTGAATATCGCAACGAGCATCGCGATCGCGATACCTTTTATCGCGCGCATCGTCTTTCCCTTAATTGGTCGTAATTCATCGTTTCGAACTGATTCATTCATTCGGTAGAGCATGCCAGAGCCTTTGGCTATAATCACGCGGTTGGCGCGTTGCAAGCGTCCCCCGGACGCGCGCGTCCACCATGGTTGGAGGGGAGATTTTCGTCATCGCCAGGATTGCGCTACACCCTGCGATCGATGAAGTCCCGTTTCCTGCCAGCGCTTCGGTAATGCAAGGAGGCCCCGACACGATGCGACGTTTTACATCCGCCATGCTCGCGCTTTCGGTACTACCGATGCTGTGTGCACTTGCGCGGCCGGCGGCGGCTCAGTACAAATCCTCTTCCGCATATGGCACCAGCGGCGTCCAGGCCCCTTCGTTGAGCGGCCAGGCAATTCCCTCCGCTATTCCGCCAGGCGAAATGGCGCGGCCACAGGTCAACGTTCCAGCCAGTGCCGCCAATCAGTTCGAGCGCAATCCGGTGCTCTCGATTCCGAGCGAGTTCGCCGGCCAATGGAGCGCGGCGTACCAAGTCGCTCCCGAAAACCTGATCAGTGAAAAGTATCTGCGTTCGATCGACGACACCGCCCGCAAAATCACGCTGAAGGAAGCGGTCTATATCGCGATCAACAACAATCCCGCGCTCAAAGCCAGTGAACTCGATCCAATCGCCGCGACCGAAGCTGTGCGCGGCTCCAATGCGGCCTTCGATCCCGATCTCACCGCGCAGCTCGATGCCGAAAAGACCGTAGAGCCAGTTACTTCGCCCTTTCAGACCCTGGGCAGCACCGGGTACGACCAAAAGTTCTACGATTGGAATTTCGCCGTGAATAAGGTTTCGTCGGTTACTAACGGCACCTTTGGCGTCACCTTTGACAACAATCGCACCTATACCAATTCGACCTTCTCTGGCGTCAATCCGCTGTACCAGCCAACGCTCGAGCTCTCACTGGTACAGCCGCTGCTGCGCAACTTCGGATGGGGCTTCGCGACGCTTAACGTCCGCCTCTCGGAATCGGCCCAGCGCGCAGCGCAATGGAACTACGGCAGCGCGCTGCAACAGTTCGTCGAGCGCATCGGTAACGACTATTGGGCCGTGGTCGGCGCCGCCGAGAACCTGGATGTCGCAGAATCCGCGCTCAAGTTTAACGCCGACCTGGTCCGCATCAATCGCATCAGCGTCAACGTCGGGACCCTCGCGCCGATCGATTTGCAGGAAGCGCAATCGGCGGCCGCTACTGCCGAAGCCAACGTCTACGCGGCCGAAGCCGCACTCAAAGGTTCGCGCGCCCAATTGCGCCAGGACGTGATGCTCAATCCGGCGGGTACCTTTCTGCCCGAGAATATCGAGCCTGCCGATGCACCCAACCCGGAAATAGAGATTAACGACAACGAGGAGACCGCGCTCGAGCGAATGGTCGAATACAGTCCGCAACTCGGCGGGCTGCGCGAGTCGATTCGCACCGCATTGCTACAAGTCAAGTTCCAGCAGAATCAGGTCCTGCCGCAACTCAACATCGGGACGCAGTTCGGAGTTACCGCGGTGACGGGCAGCGTGCCCTGCGTCGGGACGATCAGCAGCTCCATTACGCCCAATTGTAAAGCGCCAACCACCAAGGGTACTGAGCCGGGGATCCGACTACCGTTCGGCGGCATCTACGGCGACGCACTCAGTAAGATGCTCGATGGGCAGTACTATAACTACGCCGCGGTCGTGACCTTCGAGATGCCGCTCGATAACGCTGCGGCCAAGGCCGCACTGGCGCAGGCCCGCGTCAGCTACGAGCAGGCCCGCCTAACCTATCGCGCGACGCTCTCGCAGGCGGTCACCTCGATCGAGGTTGCGCTCGCCAACCTGCACGCAGACGTCAAGCGCGTGCAGGCGACCAAGGAAGCGGTCTTCTATGCCGAGAAATCACTGCGCGACGAACAGGTCCGCTTCCGCGTCGGTATGGCGACCACTCACGACCTGCTGCAGTTCCAAAGCGAACTCGTGACCGCACAGGGCAACGAGGTCTCGACTGATATCGACCTTGAGAACGCGCGTCTGGCACTGTGGTTCGCCGAGGGCACGATGCTCAAGGTTTTCAATATCGATTTCCAGGTGCAGGACCCTCGGGAAACTCCCTGGTACGCGCATTTCTAACGTGAGGTTATCCGGCTGATTGTACGGCCACTGCGGTCTTGATTGGAGGGAGTATCTGCGAATAGCTCCGCCGCCGGCATTCGATAGCAGGTTTCGAGATTATTGCTTGAGATAGTGTTGGCTGACGGCGAGCGTTCCCGAAAGGACCGCACGATGGCATATCTATGGGTGGCGATTGGCGGCGCGCTCGGCAGCATGGCGCGCTATGGGATGAGTGGCTTTATCGCCGCGATCACCGGCGGGACGTTTCCTTATGGGACGCTGGTGGTCAACGTCACCGGCGCAATCCTGATCGGCTTTCTCGCGACCGTTTCCGGACCTGACAGCCCCTTCCTGGTTCCGGCCCCGTTCCGCATTTTTATGATGACCGGCGTTTGCGGCGGTTACACCACGTTTTCAACCTTCAGCCTCGAAACCGCCAACTTGATGCGCAACGACGAATGGACCCCGGCCCTCGCCAACATCGGCTTTTCGGTCGTACTATGCTTGGGAGCGATATGGGTCGGCCATGCCGGCGCGCTCGCTCTTAACCGCCTCAGAGGAGCGTGACCGCCATGTTCGCATTCCAGGACGCGACGCTGCTCAGAATTTTCGTCGGAGAGAGCGATCATTATGAGGGCCACCCGCTGTATGAGGCGATCGTGCTCAAAGCGCGCGAAGCTCACATGGCGGGGGCAACCGTGCTGCGCGGTCCGATGGGCTTCGGCAAGACCAGCCGCCTGCATACGGCGACGATTCTGCGCCTCTCAGACGATCTCCCGGTAGTGATCGAAATCGTCGACGGCCAGCAGGAGATTGATCGGTTCCTGCCGGTCCTCGAGCCCATGATTGGATCATCAGGTCTGGTCACGGTCGAAAAGATCCAGATCATGCACCGTGGCGATGGCAGTGATCAGCAGTAAACGACGTCAACCGATTCGAGATATTCGGTGATTTCTTTCAGCGTATGGCGCGCCGTATCGAGGTTCTGGTCGAGTGCCGCCTGTTCCAGCGCCGCGCCCATTTCCGTGACCGCATCAAAACCGTAGCTACCCCCTTCGCCCTTCATCTTGTGCCCGATCTGGCTGATGGTCTCGTAATCCGCGCGATCGATCGCGGCCCGTATCGTTCCGGTATCGGCACGCTTGTGCTCCAGAAAGCCCGGTACGAGGTCGCGCAGGTACGCTTCCACCTGGATCAGTTGACGTTTCATACTGCAGTCTCCATTCGCCGCCATCGACGAACTTCCGTTACTTGCGGGACTTATGGCCGCGGCTGCCGTAACATTCAAAATCGTCTCGAACAGGGTCGCTTTCCTGACCGGTTTGGAGACGTGCGCGTCGCATCCCGCCTCCAGGCTGCGACGCACCGACTCATCAAGTGCTGAGGCCGTGAGCGCGATTATCGGCATCCGCGCCGTGCCCTGCGCATGCTCCCAGGCGCGGATCGTGCGCACGGCGGTGTAGCCGTCCATCACCGGCATCTGGATGTCCATCAGCACCAAGTCGTAATGATTCAACTTGACCTTTTCGACCGCGACCGAACCATCCTCGGCATGATCGACCGTATGGTGAGTCTTTTTCAGATAGGCCTCGATCAGCATGCGGTTGTCATGCGAATCGTCGGCCAGCAGAATGCGCATCGGCGGTGAATCCATCATCGCGGTGGCCGCATTCCCATTGATGCCGTATGCTGAGCTCCCCGCGTCTGCGCCGTTCACGTTGGTCGCGAGATGCTCCGATCTTTTTCCTGTTACTTCCATAACCGTCCTCAGCAGGTCAGCCCGCTTGATTGGCTTCACCAGATAACGGCATTCAGGAGCCGCCTTGAGGTCCGGGTTCCCCCCCGGATTTTCCGGCGCCGGACGGAGCGCGTCCGCCGTCGTCATCAGGACGATCGGGATCGGCGCGTCGCCGTTGCAACTGGCCGCCAGCCGCCGCACCGACTCAATGCCGTCGATTCCCGCCATCCGCCAATCCACCAATAACACATTGTAGGGAATCGTGCTTGGCCTGGCGTAGTCGGATTTTGCCAGCGCCGCGGCGCAGTCGGCGGCCTCCTCAACCATTGCCCCTGCCTCCTGCAGCAGTTCGCCCAGCGTGGCCCGGGTGTTCGGGTCGTCTTCGACTATCAGCACCCGCACGCCCACCAGGGCGCCGGCATCGGCCGCCAGCAGGTCCGGGTCGTCGAGCGCGTTTTCCTGTGCGGATTGCGCCTCCAGCGGTACCGTCACGATAAAGCTGCTGCCCACCGCGTGGGTGCTCTCGACGGTGATTTCGCCACCCATCAGCTCGACCAGCCGCTTGACGATCGCGAGGCCCAGGCCGCTGCCGCCGTACTTGCGCGCGATTGACGAGTCGGCTTGCGTGAAGCTGGAAAAAATCGTTGCCACCTGATCCGCAGCGATGCCGATACCGGTGTCGCGCACCGTAAAGCGAATCCACACCGGCGCGTCGCCGCTATCGCCGGCGGACGTTGAGCCACCGGCATCGGGTCCCACGCGCGGCCCCGGCTTTGCTCGTGGCGGCGCTACCGTCTCGATCGTCAGCGCGATACCGCCAGCCTGAGTGAACTTGATCGCGTTGCCGATCAGATTGAAAAGAATTTGCCGCAGGCGCAGCGGATCGCCCAGCAGCGACGTCGGGGTGCCGGGCGCGATTCTCCCGTTCAGATCGAGTCCCTTAACGTGTGCGCGTTGCGCGAGCGTATCGAGCAGCTTCTCGGTCAAATCGCGCAGATCGAACGGGGTCTTTTCCAGATTCAGCCGGCCGCTTTCGACCTTCGCCAGATCGAGAATTTCGTTGATCAGTTCGAGCAGCATATTGCCGTTGTTGCGCATGGTGTCGAGATAGCGCCGCTGCTCGGTATCCAGGTTGCTTTCCCACAATAGGTCCGCCATGCCCAGGATCGCGTTCATCGGCGTGCGGATCTCGTGCGACATGCTCGACAGGAATTCCGACTTCGCCTGCGATGCCGCCAGTGCCGCCTCGCGCGCCGCCAGCAATTCGGTTTCCGCCCGCTTGAGCTCGGTGATGTCATGAGCGATTGAAATGGCACATGACTCACCGCCGAGGTCGGCCACCACCGACGAAATGATGTGCGGAATCAGACGGCCGCTCCGATGCCGCAGCACCGAATCCACGTTCCGCGCCTGTCCGTCGGACCGCAACAACTGCATAAATTTCTTCAAATCCGCGTCAACCCAGATCCCGGTTTCGCTGGCTTTGCGTCCGATCATCTCTTCGTGCTTGAGGCCACTCATCGCGCACAGGCTGTTGTTGACCGCGATAATCTCACCATCAGCCATTCTAGCGATCGAGATCGAGTCCGGACTGACTTCGAAAATCTTACGCAACTTGCCCTCGCTGTAGGCCAGCTCGCGCAGGGCCTCCTCGCGCTGCTCCATGATGCGGCTGCGCTCGAGGATTTCCGCCCGCAGCCGCTCCTCAGTCCGCCCGAGCGCGTCGATCTGCCCGCGCATCAACTCGCGCGCCGCGATCAATTCGCGCTCCGTCTGCTTGATCGCTGTGATATCCCGCCCGATCGCGACCACGCAGGGCTCGCCGCCCAGGTCGATTATCGTGGCCGAGAGAAGGTACGGGCGCACCACGCCGCTCTTGGTGAGCACGTCCATGTCCAGATTCGCGACCGTTCCATCGCCCTTTATTTTGTCTTGGAAGCTGCGAAATTGTGCACGGTCCGCCCAGATGCCGAGGGTTCCGGCGGTTTCTTCAAGCGCGTCTTCCCGCGAATAGCCGGTCGCCACGCAAAAGGCTTCGTTGAGGTCCAGATAGTGTCCATCACTTTGACGGCTGATCGAGATCGCGTCGGTGCTGGTCTCGAAAATCTTGCGCAGCTTGCTCTCGTTCTCGGCCAGCCGGTGCAGCGCCTCTTCACGCTGATCCATGGCACGGGTCCGTTCGAGAATTTCCGCCCTTAGCCGCTCCTCCGTCTGCTTGATGGTTGTGATATCCCGTCCGATTGCGACCACGCAGGGCTCGCCATCCAGCTCCATTACCGTAGCCGAGACCAGGTAAGGACGGATGGTGCCGCTCTTGGTCCGCACGGGCAGTTCCAGATCCGCGATCGTTCCGGCGGTCTTGATTTTTTGCAGGAAGCTGCGCAATTGTGCGCGGTCGGCCCAGATTCCAAGACCTCCGGCGGATTCCGCCAGAGCTTCTTCGCGCGAATAGCCGGTCACCGCGCAAAAAGCTTCGTTGAGGTCCACGTAGCGCCCGTCGCTTACGCGGCTGATCGAGATCGCGTCAGTGGTAGTCTCGAAGATCTTGCGCAGCTTGCTCTCGCTATTGGCCAGCTTGTGCCGCGCCTCCTCGCGCTGTTGCATGGCACGGGTGTGCTCGTGAATTTCCGCCCGCAACAGATCCTCGGTCCGCTCCAGGGTCTCGATCTGCGCCCGCATCACCTCGCGCGCCCTGAGCAGATCCGCCTCGGTCTCTTTGATCGATTGGATATTGTGGGCGATTGTGACGACGCACTCCTCGCCCGCAAGTTCAATCACCTTGGCCGAGATCACGTACGGATCGGTACTGCCGTCTTTGGCGCGGGCGTCCATTTCCATATTGACCGCGGAACCCGTCGCCGCGATTATTTTCAAAAATTCGCGCAATTGCGCCCGATCCCCCCATACCCCCAGTGCGCCCGCCGATGCCGCCAGCGTCTCTTCGCGCGTGTAACCGAAGGCCTCGACAAAAGCCTCGTTGACCTCGAGATAGCGGCCGTCGCTCAGGCGATTGATCGTGATATTGTCGCTGGTGGTCTCGAAGATCTTGCGCAGCTTGCCTTCGCTGTCAGCCAGTCGCCGATGCATCCGTTCGCTGGCCGCCGCAACCGCCTCGCGTTCCGCGCTCTCGGCCATCAGTTGACGATGACTGATCTGGAGCGCCATGATTTGGCTCGCGATCTCCCGCCGGTAACCCGCGCCCGACACTGCCACGAAATGCGCAACGCACGCCGCTGAAATGATAGCAAGCCAATCGTAACCGAGATGAGTATCCGCATAGGGCCGCACCAGCGTGAACGCGGCCATCGAACCGGCCGCCGCGATTGCGAGGCCAGCCTGCCAGCGCCAATCCCATGGCACCAGCGCGGCCGCAGCAACCATCGTGATCGTCACTGCCATCGTCAGCGGTATGCCATTCAGTGTGAGGATCGAGAGTCCCGCGGTGGCAGCAAAAATCAGCGCCGAGCTGACGAGGATAATCTGGTAGATTCGGTCCCTACAAACGCGCAGATGTGTCAGTGCGAGGAATATGATTGCGGTTAGAATATTGAAGATGTGCAGGGGTAAGATCGCTCCGAGTCTCGCACCACCCCATCGGCAGTCTGCCGCCAGATAAAGCATCTGAAAGAACACCACGAGGCCGGCGCATACGCGCAATACGCGCAACAGCCGGATCGCGTTCGTCCTATCGCTCGCTACGGTCGGTTCATCTGCGCATTCCTCCGCCGCTTCGACACGATCGGAGGCTTCGATGACGAGGTCGTCTATATGATGATTGCGAGTCTTCAGATCGGTCCTCTCGGCGAATGTCTCCGCCACGAGTGCCTCGGTCAAGATTGGCTGATCCATGTCTTATCTTCGTGACAATTCTTATCTTCGCGACAATCCTCGCAGGCACCCGGCGGAAGGCCGAGTCATTGAACGCGAAACACCGCATTTCATGAGGAGCAAGACTGATGCCCTGGCTGACGGCCGGTTTCGGTCCGCAGACACGCGAAATAATTAATCTTTCTCACGACCCGCGGCTAAAACGGGACGCCCCTGCCCTTCCGTCCCGCGATATGGAACATCGCGATAGCAGTATTCCTACAAATTGGCGAGAGCGTCTTCGCGTCGCGAAGGTGACTTTAAGCGAGGTCCGTCCCCGTCCGTTCCTCGAACCGCTCAGCAGGACTCCAGCGCCCGCTCGAAATCGGCCCTCAGGTCTTCCGTCGCCTCCAGACCCACCGACAGCCTGATTAGCCCTTCGCCGATACCTGCGCGCTCACGTTCGGCGCGCGGCATTCCCGAATGCGAGGTTTTGACCGGCCGCGTGATCAGGCTCTCGACCCCACCGAAGCTGGGCGCGCCGATCGGAATCGTAAGGTTGCTTATGAACGTCTCCGCGGCCGCCACTCCGCCGCGCAACTCGAAGCTCAGCATGCCACCGAAGCCATCGAACAATTCGCGTGCGCGTAGATAGCCGGGATCGCCCTCGAGCCCCGGATAGTTCACCGCCGCGACCTTTGGATGTACTGCGAGATATCGAGCCAGCGTGAGTGCGCTCTTATTTTGATGGCGTACGCGGACGCCCAGCGTCTTCAACCCACGATGCAGCAGAAAGCATGCATGCGGATCGAGCGATGCACCCAGATGGCCGAGCGTCTGATTGATCTTTTCGATCAGATCGGCACGTCCGATCACCGCTCCCGCGACGATATCCGAATGGCCGTTGAGGTACTTGGTCGCACTGTGAATTGACAAATCAAAGCCAATTTCGGCCGGTCGGAAATTCACCGGGCTGGCGAAGGTGTTATCGATAATCGAGACGAGCCCGTGAGCCCGCGCGAACTTAACTGCCGCGCGCAGATCCGCCACTTGCATCAGCGGATTCGAGATGGTCTCGACATAGATCGCGCGGGTCTGCGGCGTCAGGGTCTCGCGCCACGAAGCCGCGTTGCCGCCATCGACGAAATCCACGCCAAGATTCATGCGCGGAAACTCGATTCGCATCAGGTCATGGGTGCCACCGTACAGGCAATCCTGCGCCATGATGCGTTCGCCGGCGGACGCGATTGTCATCAGAGTGGTCGCAATCGCGGCCATCCCGCTCGCCGTTACCAACGCGGCCTCCGCGCCCTCGATCACCGCGAGCTTGGCGTGTAGCGCGACGTGATTCGGCGTGTTGTTGAGCCGGATGTAACGCAGCGCGTAATAGCTATCCTCGCCGCGATATTCGAAAGTCGACGATTGAAAAATCGGCATGGCCACGGCGCCCTCGATCCGCGGCTGCGGTTCCCCTGCGTGTATCAGCCTGGTGTCGATTCCCTTCATCGGTTTGTCCATGTCTGACCTCGTCCGGGCTAACCTCGTAGGCGTGCGCCGCCCTCTTCGGCTAGTCTTATTATATTATCGCGGGTGTACATCTGCCGCGCCTATCGCGATCTCGCAAGCAAGGGAGCAAGTCATAGTGAGAGTCCTCATCATCGGCGGCGGCATCATCGGCGCATCGATCGCATGGCGGCTCGCGCGCGATGGCGACAACGTCGTCGTGCTCGAACGCGCCCGCCTTGGCCAAGAGGCCTCATGGGCCGCAGCCGGCATGATCGCACCGCAGGCCGAGGCCCAGGCCGCCGGCGTGTTCTTCGATCTCTGCCTCGCCGCGCGCCGGGTCTTCGATGCGACCGTGGATCGCCTCATCGCCGATTCCGGCCTCGACCCCGAATACGATTCCCACGGCATCCTTTATATTGCGCTCGATTCCGGCGAACGTGCCGAACTCCAATCGCGTGCCCGCTGGCATCGCGAGGCTGGCGCCCTGGTCCACGAGTTGTCCGGTGCCGAGGCGCGCACCATCGAACCCGCGATCTCATCCGAAACCCTCTACGCGCTCCATCTGCCCGACAACCGCCGAGTGGAGAATCGCAAGCTGACACAAGCCTACATCGCCGCCGCGATCAACGCCGGCGCCCAATTCCGCGAGGGCGTCCGCACCGATTCCGTTGTTGTCACAGGCGACCGCGCGACCGGTGTCCGCCTCCACGACGGCACTACGCTGGAGGCTGACCTTGTCATCGTTGCCGCCGGTTCCTGGTCGCACCATATTCGCGGCCTCGAGGCCGACCGCGTCGCCCTCCATCCGGTGCGCGGGCAGATGCTCTGCTTTGAGGCGCGCCCGCGCATACTTTCGCCCGCGGTCTTCTCGATGCGCGGGTATCTCGTCCCGCGCCGCGACGGCCGTATCCTCGCAGGCTCGACCATGGAAGAGGCCGGTTACAACAAAGCCGTTACGCTGGCGGGGATCGAAAAAATCGTCCGCGGCGCGCTCGCGATGGTCCCGTCGCTGGGCGAACTACCTTTTCGCGAGGCCTGGGCCGGCCTGCGTCCCGCGACCAGAGACCTGCTCCCGGTGATCGGCCGCTCGCCGTCGGTCGCCAACGTCATCTGGTCCACTGGCCACTATCGCAGCGGGATCCTGCTCTCCGCGCTCACCGGCGAGGTCGTCGCCGATCTCGTTGCAGGCCGCGCACCGTCGATCGATCTTTCCCCTTTCTCGCCCGCACGCTTCACGTCTCAATGATTTTCCGATCTGTCCCGGGTGAGAGCAGTAAAATGAATCGCGAGTGATATAATCATTCGATCTGAACGACGGCCGAGTAAGCTCTAATGCCCACAACGAAAATTCTCGTCCTGGTCCGCGACCTCCTGCTGCGCTCGCGCATCGAGGCCGTCGCCAACGCCCTTGGTATCGAGGTGACGCCCGCGTCAACCCTCGACCTCGCACGGACCCGCGCGATCGAGCTTGAACCCGCGATCATCTTTGCGGACCTCTCCGACGCGAATTTTCCTGCCGATGAGACCGCCGACACCCTTCGCGGCGCCGCCCCTGACGCGCGTCTCGTCGGTTTCGCTTCGCATGTCGATTTGAAATCGCTCGCCTCGGCCCGTGCCGCGGGCTTCGATCTCACGCTCTCACGGAGCGAATTCACCGCGCAACTCCCGCAACTGATTAAGCCGTGAGGTTCATTGAATCGCCTCGGTCTTAGATGAGGCGCTAGGCTGAAAATCTTCAAAGGTAAATCGTAAAGGTAAAAAGGTGGTGGATACCCAGACTTTCACTGTTCAAGCAGTATGGGATGCCGAAGCAAATGTGTGGGTGGCTGAGAGCGACGACGTTACCGGCTTGGTCACAGAAGGAGACAGCCAGGAAAAGCTCGTCGAAAAACTGACTTCGCTCGTTCCCGAACTCCTTGAATTGAACAATCATCCGATCGATCCTACCAAGTCGATCGAAATCATCGTTCAGTATCGTCGTGAAGAGCGAATCAGTGTGCCTGTCGCGGCCTAAATGGCAAGCTACACGGCGCGCCTCAAAGAGATACTCAAGAGTTACGGGTGCCGTTTCGATCGACCGGGAAAGGGCGATCATGAGATCTGGTTTAACCCGATCAACAACCGCAAATTCCCCGTCGATCCTGACATCCGGTCGCGTCACACTGCCAATGCGATCCTAAAGCAGGCGGGCATCAACCTAAAGGCATTCTAGGGCATCCTGGCGCTTGCTCGGCGAACCGATCATGGACAATCCGCACACCGCGATGCCGTTTCATCCCGCGGTTGCCGAATGGTTCCGGCGCCGCTTCGACGCCCCCTCGCGCGCCCAGCTCCTCGGATGGCCGGTGATCGCCGACGCCGCCCGCCCGCCCGGCCACGACGTCCTGCTCTGCGCGCCGACTGGTAGCGGCAAAACGCTTGCCGCTTTCATGTGGGCGATCAATCGCCTCATCGTCGAGGCCGAAGCCGGCGAGTTGCGCGACGACGTCTCGGTGCTCTATGTCTCGCCGCTCAAGGCCCTGGCTAATGACATCCGCCTGAATCTTGAGGAGCCGCTCAACGGCGTGCGGGAAGTCGCCGCAGAAATGGGGCTCACGCTCGCGCCCGTGCGCGCCGGACTACGCACCGGCGACACCCCCGCCAACGAGCGCGCTGCGATGCTCCGGCGTCCGCCGCACATTCTCGTTACCACGCCCGAGTCGCTGTTCATTCTGCTGACCTCGGTGCGTTTCCGCGACAAGCTCCGCGCCGTCCGCTACATCATCGTCGATGAACTCCACGCCGTCGCCGGTGACAAGCGCGGTGCCCATCTCGCGGTCACGCTGGAACGACTTGAACGCATGGTCCGGGCGAATGGGGCGCCCCGGCCGGTGCGCATCGGCCTGTCCGCGACGCTAAACCCAATCGAAACGCTCGCCGCTTTTCTTGCTGGTGCCGAGGTCGCTTCCGATGGCGTGCGTACCCCGCGAACGATACAGATAGTGCGCGCCGACGATACGCGCCGCGAACTCGACCTCGCTGTTATCGCACCCGGCCCAGAACTTGGCGCGCTCGCGACCCATCCGCATTGGGAGGCGATGTACGACACGGTCGCGAGCCTGATTCGCGAACACCGCACGACGCTGGTTTTCACGCTCTCGCGCCGATGGGCCGAGCGTATCGCGCTGGCGCTCCAGAAGCGCCTTGGGGCCGACGCCGTAATGGCTCATCATGGCAGCCTCGCGCGTGCCGAGCGCCTCGCCGCCGAACAGCGGCTTAAGCGTGGCGAACTCAAGGCCATCGTCGCCACCGCTTCACTCGAACTCGGTATCGACGTCGGTGCAGTCGATCTCGTCTGTCAGATCGATTCGCCCAAATCGATCTCCGCGGCGATCCAGCGCGTTGGACGCTCCGGCCACCGTCTCGGCGCGACGCCGAAGGGCCGCTTCTTTGCGCTCACCATCGACGATCTGATCGAATGCGCCGCCGCAGTCCGCGCCATCCGCTCGGGCCAGCTCGACGAGGTCGAGGTCCCGCTCAACCCGCTCGACGTTGCCGCACAACAAATTGTAGCGATAGCAGCTGACGAGGAGGATATAGCTGAGGACGAACTGCTGCGGCTGCTGCGATCCTCGCACAGCTTCGGTACCCTGGCGTCCGACGTGATGCGCCACCTGGTCGAAGAAATGGCAGCGCAGCTGCCCGAGCGCATCCAGGGCGCCGCGCCGAAAATCTTCTACGATCGTGTCGCCCGACGTATCCGTCCGCGCCGCGGCGCACGCCTTTCCGCGATCACCTCCGGCGGCACCATTCCCGAGGCGGGCAACTACGACGTCGTGATCGCGTCCGAAGGGCGCAAGGTCGGCGACGTCGAGGAGGACTTCGCGCAGGAATCGATGCGCGGCGATATCTTTTCGCTGGGCTCGATGCCCTGGAAAATTCTCGGCATTTCCAAGAACCGCTTAATGGTCGAGCCCGCACCCGGGATGGCGCCTTCATTGCCGTTCTGGCAGACCGAAGCCGCCGGCCGCTCGCCCGCGATGTCGACCGAGGTTTCCGCACTGCGCCGCGCCCTCGCCGCCTTCTTCTCCAATCCTCCCAAAAACCTCCGATCTAGCGATCCGACGATCTCTCAACGCCTCTCGTTGTCCAGGGAGAGGTCGGCGATCGCCAGCGAAGTTGGTGGCGCGCCGGGTGAGGGCAGTTGCTCGTCTTCGGCCACCGCCAGCGAGCAGAGCGCAGCTCGATGGCTCGTTTCCGAATGCACTGTTGATGAAGCTGGGGCGGCGCAGGCCGTCGCCTGGATTCGCAGAGGTGTCGCCGCGCTCGGTGGGGTCCCCGACGAAACGCACGTCATCGTCGAGCGCTTTTTCGACGGCCTCGGCGGCACGCAAATCGTTATCCACTCGCCCTTTGGGATTCGTTTCAATCGCGGGCTCGGCTTCGCCATCCGCAAGCGCCTCTGTCAGTCCTTCGATTTCGAGATTCAGGCGTCCGCCATCGATGACGCCGTGCTGCTCGCGCTCAACTCGCGCCACAGCTTTCCGCTTGAGGATATCCTGACGACCGTCAACTCGCGTACCGCGCGTCCCACGCTGGTGCAGGCGATGCTCGATGCGCCGATGTTCGAGGTCCGCTTCCGCCACGTCGCGACCCGAGCGCTGGCCGTGATGCGTTCGATGCGTGGGCGGAGAGTCCCCGCGTGGATCCAGCGCTTGCGCACCCAGGAACTCATCATGGCGCTGTTCCCGCGCCGCAACGCTTGCTTTGAGAATCGACCGGCGGCGATCGAAGTCCCGGGCCATTACATCGTCGCCGAAACCATCCGCGAATGCCTCGAAGAATCCGCCGATGCCGATCGCATGGACGCCGTGCTGCGCGGGCTTGAAGATGGCTCTATCGCCGCGCGCTTTGTCGATAACGTGGCGCCTTCCGTCTTCGCCCATCGCATCCTGCTCGCGTGGGACTACTCCTTCCTTGACGATGGCGAACGGGGCAATCGCCGCAGCCGCGCGGTCACCATGAATCGTGCGATGGCCGAGGATGTCTTTCGCGAGGAAGATCTGTCCGCGATGATCTCCGCCAACGCCGTCGAATCCGTCGCCGCTGAAATTGGCGGGTATGCGCCCGGCTCGCGTCCCCGCGATGCCGACGAGCTTTACGAACTCATTTGCACCCACGGGTCGATTCGCGTGGTGACGCTCGAACGGCAGATCGAAGGTGAGACGCCGGCGTTGGCGCTCAAGCTGGAGCTGGCCGAACGCCTCCTTCGTATGCGAATAGATCCCGCTTCGCCCGAGGCCTTCATCACGGCCGAGGACGCGCCGATGTTCGCTGCTGCGTACCCCAACGCGATCTTCGCACCGCCGCTCTCGCTAGTGAGCACCATATCGTTGACCCATAACGCAACGAGCCTCATGCAACAGGATGCGATGCCAGTGACTCAGAATGAAGCGCCGGGCATCACGCAACACGACGCCCACCTCGAGCTTGTCCGGCGTGCGCTGGCGACGAGCGTTCCGATTACAGTGCTGGACCTCGCATCCCGCCTTGGGTTTGCCACAGATGAAATCGAGCGAATCCTCACTACACTCGAGGCTGGCGGTGTAGTCTTCCGCGGCTATTTCACAACCGCCCGTCCGATCGAGATCGCAACTTCGCATCGCGACCGTCAGCGCTCGGCGAATGGCCTCGCGGATCCGCATCAAGACGGTCTCGCTCATCACTCGGCGAATGGTGCAGCAGACGCACCCCCGAGTTTTGAGCTTTCCGAGCAATGGTGCGATCGCTACGTGCTAGAGCGTATTCATCGGCAGACGATCAATCGCTTGCGGGCTGAAGTCGAACCCTGCGCAGACCATGAGTTCGCTGCGTTTCGTCTGCGCTGGATGCAGATCGGGACCGGGCTGCCTGCAAGTTCCGAAGCGGTTGGCGCAGTGCTCGAACAACTCTCTGGCCTCGGTTTCGATCCGGCCTTCTGGGAACGCGCGATCCTGCCTGCGCGCATACCGGGTTACCGTCCGGAGCATCTCGATCTACTCTGCCTGAGCGGCGACCTGCGCTGGATCGCAATAAGACCCGACGACCATAGTGACGCGAACGTTACGCTTGAACTCCCGACCGACGTTGCATTTTTGCCTCGTCGCGGGAGATTCCAGACTAGAGCCGCGGCCGCTCCGGCCGATGAGCGCTCGGCGGCGGTCCTCCAATGCCTGGGCGCGCAGGGAGCACAATACCTCGACCAGGTCGCCGACCGTGCCGGCCTGTCAGAGCGCGATACGCTCGCAGCATTGTGGCGGCTGGCAGCGATCGGTCTGGTGTCGAACGATAGCTTTGCGCCGCTGCGGCTGCTGGCGTCGGATCACGACGCCTCGCGTGCAATCACCGACACGCTGCGCGCCTCAAATGGTTCCGCGTCATCGTTCAAGCACGACGCTGCGTTGCGAGCCCGTCTGAAGTCGAGCCTGAGCGGACGTTGGAGTGCAATTGAGGCCCCGCTTGAGGGCGACGCGGACGCACGGCCCAGCGGCACCGCCGGTGATGCCACCGCCTTCGACGAGGTCCGCGAAGTCGCGATGTCGCTGCTCGCCCGCAATGGAATACTCACCCGCGAGATGCTTGTCCTCGAATCATTGCCGGTCACTTGGCAGACGCTTTCGTTCGCACTCCGCCGTATGGAATACGCCGGCACGATTCGCCGCGGCTACTTCGTGCGCGCGCTGTCCGGCGAACAATATGCACTACCCGAAGCGCTCGAAATGTTGCGCGCCGCGCGCACGCTCAACCCCCCAAACGAGCCGCCAATCGCAATCAGCGCGGCCGATCCGGCGAATCCTTACGGTGTGCTGATACCGGGGTGTGGCGTCACGCGCGAGGCTGCCAACCTGATCGTACTGCGGGGCGGGAGCTTCGTGCTTGGATTCGCCGCGCGCGCGCTCATCGGGGGCGCGGCGATCGACGACGATGCCTTCGCCGCAGCGCTCGCCGCGCTGATGGCGCTGCGGCCAAAGCTCACCATTGATTCGATCGATGGCACACCTGCGCTCGATTCGGATCGCGTGCCGGTGATGGCCGCGATGGGTTTCCATTCCGACGGCCGCGCGCTGGTTTTCGACGGTTTGCCCGGTCCCACGCCCGCACGCGCTGCCCGTCGCGTGTCGCTGGATCATTAGCACCGCACTGACGCCGTTCGATTCCATCATCGAGCGCGGTCCGCCGCGAATCGTTACATCAGCGGCGCCCGGCTTCCCGCCGGACCTGGCCATTCGAATGGGTCCATAATGATGACATCCAGCCATCGGGCGCGCGGCCATCACGAATCAGTCGGATGCGGCCATGGCCAGAATGCGGTTCGCACTGCACTAACCGCGGCTCGCTCCGCAATTAGTGGCGCCTCCCCGCGGCAGCTATTCCATCACATGTGCATAGTTGGCCCAGTCCTCCGGAGCGTGACTGATCCACAACTTCGCCTCACCGCTTTCCTCGATCTCGCGCAGCCGCTTGATTGATGCGCTGGCGTCGGCCACGTCGTAGTCGCTGTCCATTGCCGCGAGTGTCCCGAGTTGCGGCCGGATGTGAACCGTGTCCCCGGTCAGGACAATGCTGAAATCCTTCAGCCGCACCTTGAGTGAACATTCGCCCGGCGTATGGCCCGCGGTCTTGAGCATCATCAGGTTGCCGTCGTCGAAGAGGTCGGTGTCACCGCCCAGCTCCTTCCAGGCGAAGCCGCGCGTTGGCAGCAGATCGTTTAGTATGAAGCCGTTACGCGCTTTACGATCGGGCCAATAGGCATAAGGCAACTCACCCTTCATTACGAGGAACTGAGCATTGGGAAAGAGCTTCATGCCGCCTGAGTGATCCAGATGCAGATGCGATACCACTACGTACTTGACGTCCGCTGGCTGATAGCCGTGCAGCTTGACCTGCTGATCTACGACTTGTTCTTTAGAGAACCGGATGTTGCGCAGGAATTTGGTTGCGGGACCCCAATAGCCCTCGGGGTCGGTCGCGACTTCGGGAGCGCATCCGGTGTCGAACAAGACCAGGCCCTTAGCGTGCTCGACGAGGAAGGTCGGGACAGGTATGTCGATGACCGCGTCGCTGCCGCCCGTCATCAGGTCTTTTTCCCTCATGCTGAAGGTTGCGCCTTCGAGCGCGATTAGTTTCTTCGCCGTCGCCTGGGCCATGCTGTTACTCCCGGGTTACTCCGTAATTTTTTCGAGACGTTGGCGCAATACTCCATCGCCTACGTTACAAGCGTCAAGGGGCACAGCCCCTGCCAGGCTATGCAGAATGCTCGGGCGCAGGTGATGCTGGGGCACTCACGGTCTCGGGTATGCGCCCCGCGTGGCCGAGTGCTCTGCTCGGCTAAGCTCTATGGCCGGCTAAGCGCTATGCTTACCAGAATGAAAGCGCGCGACGGCGACAATACCGACGACACGTTTGAACAGGGCCGGGCGCTGTTCAATCGAGGCGACTTCTTCGGCTGCCATGAGGTATGGGAAGAACTCTGGCAGCGCAGTGTCGGTCCGGAGAAGCTCTTTTATCAGGGGCTGATCCAGGCGGGGGTCGCGATTCTGCACGTGGAGCGGGGTAATCCGCGCGGCGCTGCCTCGACCTGGCGCAAGGCGCGCACCAAACTCGAGGGGCTGCCGGCGATTCACATGGGAATCGCGTTGGGAGAGTTTCGCGACGCGTTGACGGAGTTCTTCAGCCATGCGCTCGCAGGGTGCACCGGCCGTGAGTTGCCGCCGCGCCCGAAAATTAATCGTCGTTCGTAGCGAAAGCGGGCGGGCGATGCTCGATTAGGCGGCCAGGTCTGCTTGTATGATTTCGGCGAAGCGGTCATAAGGTCGATTCAAAGTTGATTTCGAGGAGGTTAGTTATGGCAGGTCGAGTTGAAGGTAAGGTCGCGCTCATAACCGGAGGCAGCTCGGGTATTGGACGCGCGACGGCGTTGCTGTTCGGGCGCGAGAGGGCGAAGGTCGCCGTTGCCGACTACAACGCCGAGGGCGGCGAGCGCACAGTCAAGACCATCCAAGATGCCGGCGGTATAGCGAGCTTTCACGCCGCCGATGTCTCGAATCCGCAGGAAGTCGAAGCGCTGATCAAGAACGTCGTCGAAAAGTACGGGCGGCTCGATTATGCATTCAACAATGCCGGGATCGAAGGCCAGATGGCGTCGACGCCGGAATGCACGATCGAGAATTGGAACCGGGTAATTGCGATTGATCTCACCGCGGTATTCCTGTGCATGAAGTACGAGATCGCGCAGATGCTCAAAAATGGCGGCGGTGCGATCGTCAATACGGCTTCGGTGGCGGGACTGTATGGACTTGCGGGCGCTCCCGCTTACGTTGCCGCCAAACATGGAGTAGCAGGGCTGACGAAGACCGCCGCGCTCGAATTCGCGCAGAAGGGAATTCGCGTCAACGCGGTATGTCCGGGATTCATCCGCACGCCGATGGTCGATCGGGTGTTGGATAAAGGGGATTTCAGCGAGGAACAGATTTTCGCCGCCGAGCCAATGCATCGGATGGGCAAACCCGAAGAGATCGCGGAAGCGGTGCTGTGGCTATGCTCCGACGCGTCGTCATTCGTGACCGGGCTGCCGATGCCAGTCGATGGCGGCTACGTCGCCCAGTAAAGCTCGATGAGCAAGGTTACGAGGAGAAATGGTCCTCAAGCGGAATATTCTCTCGATCTATCGATCGACGCCCGGGCCATCGGATGAAATTCTGATTGCGATGGCTAGAGAACTATCTTTGGTTCGAGAATACAGGATTTACACGGTAAATGTTACAGACTTATGGATAATCAAAAATCGAAAATCAGTGGTTTGCAGTAAGTGAATTGGGGCCAATTACGAGATGGCGCGACATTTGCTGACTACTGGACGCAGGTCATGCAACAGGAGGATAAGACCATGCGTTCATCCGTACTACGTTATTCGTCATTGATAATGTCGCTCGCGGTCTGCGGAATGCTTGCCGGATGCTTTACCAGCTCGAAAGAGGTGGACACGGTTCCCGTGCCGGTGGTACAGGCACCGCCCCCAGAAGTCGTGCAAGTGCCGTCCCCGGTAGTAATCGCGCCGGCACCAACGGCGAACCAAACGACCAGTTCAACGAGCTGGGGTAACGGGGCCGTCGAGCAGAAGCGGACTACCACATCCGTAGACGGTGCTGTACAGAACCGAACTACGACTACCTGGAA
>Ga0182024_10005343_pt1 | contig 28871 bp, 25 predicted proteins | sample P32metaG_FD_120480 | JGI IMG/M metagenome (GOLD analysis project Ga0182024, IMG submission 120480) | Permafrost microbial communities from Stordalen Mire, Sweden - P3-2 metaG (Illumina Assembly) | ecosystem: Environmental > Terrestrial > Soil > Wetlands > Permafrost | place: Sweden: Stordalen...
ACGAACGCGGAGTAGCGGCGCACGTTGCCCGCCAAGCCGAGGTAATGCATCGGCATGAACACGCAATACACGCCCAGGAACGTCAGCCAGAAGTGCCATTTGCCCAGCGTGTCGCTCATCATCCGGCCGAACATCTTCGGAAACCAGAAATAGGTACCCGCAAAGACCCCGAAGAGCGAGGCTACCGCCATTACGAAATGGAAGTGGGCCACCACGAAATAGGTGGCGTGAAGATAAGTGTCCAGTGAAGGCTGCGCCAGGTAGAAGCCGCTGATTCCTCCGCTGATGAACACGGAAATGAATCCGAGGCAAAAAAGCGCGGGAGTGGTGAAGCGCAACCTAGCGCCATACACCGTGCCGATTAATAGAAGGGTCATGATTGTGGCGGGAATGGTGATTACCAAGGTCGGAACCGAAAACAGGTTCGCGGAAAACGGATTCATGCCACTCACGAACATGTGGTGGCCCCAGACCATATAGCTCAGGAAGCCGATCGCAATCATGCTGCCGATGAGCGCGCGGGGGCCGAGCAGCGGCTTGCGCGCGAAGACCGGAAGAATATGAGCAACGATTCCGATAGAAGGCAGGATCGCGATGTAGACCTCGGGGTGGCCGAAAAACCAGAACAGATGCTGCCACAGCAGCGGAGAGCCGCCTGAATGCGGCTGTAATTTGTCGCTGAGCACCAGCCCAGCGGGAATGAAAAAACTGGTTCCCGCGACGCGGTCCAGAATCAGGAGAATGCAGGCAGGCAGAAGGACCGCAAAGGCGAGCAAGGCGATCACCGAAGTGACAAACCAAGCCCAGGTGCTGAACGGCATGCGAGCCAGAGACATCCCTTTGGTGCGCAGATCGAGAGTGGTGGCGATGAAATTGAGCGCGCCCAAGAGCGATGCGATGCAAAACAAGGCGATCGAAATGGCCCAGAGATTCTGGCCCATGGCCAGGCCCGGGCCCGCATCCTTGCCAACCGCACTGAGCGGTGCGTATGCGGTCCAACCGGAAATCGGTGGCCCGTCACTGATGAAAAATGACGCCATCATCACCAGGAATGCCACGAACGTCGTCCAGAACGACATCATGTTAAACCGGGGAAAGGCCATGTCCTCGGCGCCAATCTGGATGGGAAGGAAATAGTTGCCGAAGGCGGCGAAGGGCGCGTTGGTCAAAACAAAGAAAACCATGAGCGTGCCGTGCATGGTCAGCAGCGAAAGGTAATATTCCGGCGTCATCACGCCATTGGGGGCGCCCGCGGCGGAAAATTTGCCGAGCAGCGGGATCGGCCAGGTGGGCCACGCCAGATGAATGCGCACCAGCCAGGAGAGCAGCATGCCTACAAACACAGCTACCAGCGCAAGACCGTAGTATTGCTTCCCAATCACTTTGTGATCGAGGCTGAAAACGTACTTCCGGATAAATCCCGTGGGAGGGGTATGCGGGTGAGTGGCCGGAAGTGAGGAAAGATCATGCATGGATGAGCCTCTGGATGGCGGTTAAGCCTTCTGGCACTTGCTGCGCGGCCGGTTGCATTTACTGGCTTTCCTGCGTTTTCAGCCACTGGGCGTAGTCTGCGGGCGTCATAACCTGAAGGTAGGCCTTCATATTGTAGTGGCCCAGGCCGCAGAGCTGCGTGCACACGATCTCGAACTTCCCGGTCTGCGTTGCCGTGAAATGCAGGGGAATATCGAGGCCCGGCACGAAATCCTGCTGGACGCGCAACTCACGCACGTAAAACGAGTGACCCACATCCTTGGAATGAAGCATTAGCGCAACTGGCTGGTTGACGGGCACTACCAGCGAGCCCACCACGACGTCATCCCGCGCGGCCACATCATTGGCAGGATCCAGACCAAAATAGTTCCCGCTGCCGTCATCGATCTTATCGGGATGGACCGCGCCGAACTGGCCGTCCGGACCCGGATACCGGAAATAAAACGCGAACTGCTCCGCCTGGACATCGATTCGCAACGCATTGGCGTCGGGCGGAGCAAGATAGATCGCGGCCCATGTTTTCGACCCGACAAATGTAAGGGTGAAGACTTCCATGCCGACGACGAGGATCGCGGCAACCACCAGAGGCGTGGCGCCTCCGGGAAATGCTTTTGTCTTGCGATCGCTGCTGCGGTCGCTGGAACCCCACGCGAAAAACCCCAACAGCAATTGCCCGCCCAGGAACAGAATTCCTGTTCCGATCATGGTCTCTGCCAACTGATGATCAACGGCGGGACCTGTGGTGGAAACATCCACCGGGAGCCACCAGGTATGCATTGCAAAGAAGGCCACGGAGGTCAGCGTGATCAGAGTGACGGTGATCGCAAACAATTTACCCATGTTTCTTCGCCTCTGAGGGGTACGATTCAATTGCAAGCGTAACAGGGCAATCGAACGGACCCCGAACACCACTGGATGCAATCGCCCCTGTCGTTTACCGAGCGCCCTGTCAGTACGGCAACGCTTTAAAAGTGAAATTGATCGCCTTGCTCTCGCCCGCGCCGATGGTTACGTCCTGCGTTTGCGTTCCATATTGTTCCTGCCACGCTGTCACTGTGTATTTGCCCGCCGGTAGTCCCTTGAGACTGAATGTGCCGTCCGGCCCGGTGACCGAGTAGTGCGACGTATTCAGCACCACGAAATACCCATGCATCCAGGGATGGATGTTGCACTTCACGGGGATGAATTCCGCCTTGTCATACTTCGTATCGATGGGAGGCGATCCCGCAGGTTGCGACTTGTTCCATTCCTGATTCACTTTGGCGAGAGGATGAATGTTGTGGGAAGTCTGATCGTCGTTGAAGATTTGCAGCTGCTGCCCTGCCTGCATTGGCAACACGTGAGGAAGATATTGGCAGCCTTTCTGGTCGTACCGGACGGCCGCGGTCGGCTCGGAAGAGCCCGGGTCACCTGCGGAAATGTAAACGACGACGAACTCAAGAGTGTCTCCGGGGCCAGTCGCCACGTTTTCGGTGGATACGGGCGTGGCGTGCTGCTTAGCGCAGGAGGGTTCCTTGGACATATCGATCGGCTTCATCTTGGGAGGAGTGCCGGTGTAGGTCACCTTCCCGGTGATGGCGCCCGATCCCGCCGGCGGGGTGGCACGACTCACCGTTCCGTTACTGCTCGCCAGCGCCGCGACTGCCAGTAGCATGAAAAGTTTTCGCCGCATTGAATATATTCCTCCCGAGTTCATGTGATTACTTCCCTCCTCCGGCCGAATCGGGGCCAATGGGCTTCAGTTCCGCACCATGAGCCGCTACATACGCCTTCCATAGCTCGGCCTCTTTGGTGTCCATTGGCTGCAAAGTTCTGAGGAAGTGCACCAGATCCCAGGCATCGTTGGGCTGAATCACGTCGGCAAACGATGGCATAGGCGTTCCGTCCAGTCCGGTCATGAAAATGCGGTACAGGTCCTGATTGGTCTCGCCGCATTTGAAACGCGAGCCCGCCGCGAAATTATACGGCCGGATCGGATTGTCTTTGCTGTCGGTGAGCGTCGCTGCCGAGGGACCATCCCCGTGCCCTGCGGCGCCATGGCATTTCCAGCATTCCATCTTCTGGAAAAGAACTCGGCCATGCTGAATGCTTTCGAGTGTTATGGGCGTTTCGGCGGGAATAGTGATCGGCTGGCCTGCCTGGTTTGTTTTCCATCTGGGCGAGAACGTCTTAATAAAAGCGACCAGATCCGCACGTTGTTGCGGCGTCAGCGGCCTCCAGGACGGCATGTTCGTGGTCACGAAGCCACGCTCCACCGCGTTGTAAAGATCCTGATCGGTCGGCAATGTTCCGGTCGGCGTCGAACGGCATTTGAACGTAGCCGCCGTAAAATCCCTCGGCTTCGGATCAATCCACGGTGCGTTTTCTCCGTTCGAGTCACCATCAGGACCGTGGCAGCCAATACAGTACCGGCGATACAACTGCTTGCCACTGTCCGCATGGCCGGTGAGATTTCCGATGTGACTTTCCTGCGCAAAGCCAGGAGCGGCACCAGCGCTCATCAATGCCATCGAGCCCATCGCGAATGCCACCAGCATATTTTTCAGTGTCATTGTTGGGCCTCATCCTTAGAAGGCGAAATCAAATCCGATCAACAAGCTACTGCTCCAGACATTTTGCGAGTTAGGGAGTGGGAGTGGAGGCAACCCCGTGCCGTCTCCGCTCAAAGGCACGATTCCGATCGACTTCGAAACAGCGTACTCGTTGTGAAAAGCCAATCCAGCCCGGCTGAACATGATGGGATACCAGCGATAACCTACGGCGTAGGCCGTGACGTTCCCGTAATCGCTGGGGTTGGCCGAATTGGCCTGCGTGCCGACGTTGATTTTCTCGAATCGCCCCAGGAAAACGAGTTGTGGATTCACGTAGTAGTGCGCTTCGAGAAAACCACCATTGAAAGACGGCGCCTGAGCCCCGCTCGGTATCGGCTGATTCGACGGGATGCTGTTTCCCAAATACACGTTGTCATGCCCGTGCATGAACAACGGCAGGAGTTCAAGCTTTTTTAGGTACAGATCGCCGGCGAACCCCACGCGGTAAAATGGTCCGTTGCCCAAGCCCACGAGTTGGGTGCCAGCAGATGTTTGGTAGTAGCTCGGTCGCTGGCCAATGTAGCTGTATGCCCCGATTCGTTCCAAGCCCATGCTCCCACCGTTGAAAGCCTGACTGAACGCCAGATTCACGTCGTAGGTCCGGTTGGATGGGGGAGCTCCTGGCACGACGTCAGTTGTAAAGTTAACTCCGCCTTCGTTGCTGCTTACAACCGCTGCGGAATAGCGGGTGTAACTGTTCTTGGAGTGACCCGCCAGTTCTACACCGATTTGATTGTCGCCGTACCCGAAGTCGTTAGCGCTGCCGGGGACGTTGTAGTGATAGATTTGATAGATACCACCGTTGCCGGACAGAAAGAGGAATCGCTTTTCGGAGACCAAATTGTCGAGTTCGAACCTGCCGAACTTGAGATTGAACCACGGACTTCCTTTGAGGTTATCGAAGCGAATAAAGGCGGATTCAAAGTGCCACACCGCTGTCGGATCCGAAGACGGCAGCAACACAAAGGAAATGTTCTTGTAAAGGGTCCCCGCCGACCACAGGTCCATGCCTGACAGATCGAACCCTGCTTGGGTCGCCGTACCCGACACGAGCGTTGAGCCTGCACCGCCTCCCGGAATCGAATCAACTGGCTGATTATTCGTGCTCTCGCGATGCCAGATCGGCGTGATCCGGAAGGAAATCGGAAAGTACGACGGGTTTTGCCAGATTGGCGAGTCGCGATCATTCATCAACTGATAGCCGTTGTCGCGAAACACCTGCCCAAAGTTGTTCAGCTCAGGCCACGCGGTATGGCACGCCGAACAAGGCAAACCGTACTTCCGCGCAAACGCCGGTATAGCCTTCACTCTCGGTATTGGCATCGCATGGGCAGGGGTGCGGCCACCACTCAGAAGCGCTAAGATCAGATATGAGCAGACCAGGATCGAATTCAGGAACGTCCACTTGAGGGCGTTCGCGCCTATCGGCAACCTGCGAGACATAGGACCTCCTAATCCGTGCGTTGGGCAACCGATTCGGATCTGTGACACACCAGTTTTGGATCGGGAGGGGAACATCCCTCCGAGAGGGATGGTTGCTGATTTCAGGGCGAATCTGATGACGGCGAGCATGTCAGGGCTTGAACTCCCCCGCTTTACCGAAAAATTACTCCGACCGATACAAAAAGCGGATCGAACGTACTCCCGTAAAATTAGGAATGCAAGAACAAAAATTAACATATCTTTACCGTTATTTAGCTTTTTCCACAGGCGTTGGTAGCTGTGGTGTAGTTTCTACCCCTAATCGGAATGGTGTGTGCCTTGGTGTTGAACTTTCGGATTGACAGCTTAACTCAGTAAGGGTAGGACATGTCCGATGCCTGCGGACCTATGGTGGGCTCGAGGATTGCCACGGCATGCGCCAGGAAATCAACCAGAGTGCGATCCGGATCTTTGATAGGCAGGCGGACCGGACGCAAATGGCGCCACGGCGTGGGGGGGCGGTTTGGGTAGATTTCCCCCTCGGCCCGGTGATCTTCCGTCTTTTGTTTTCGCTTCTCTTGTTCGCTCTCATGGCCATTGGGTCCGTGGCGCTGGCTGAGAAGAAACCCTCTCCCGAAGGCTTCACGATCGACCTGACCGCCTCGGAAGCCGACGTTCTGAAGGCCGTGCGGACCGTTGTGGACGACCAGACCCTCCACGGTACCTACGTATACGAGAAAGAGAAGACCTTGACAGGCGCGATTTCCGCCACTTCCTCCTCCTACTTCGGACCCTGGACCGGTGAAGGTCACGTTTTCTACAAAGTCTACGAAGATGCTCTGGCTCCTCGCCATTTCAAGAACAGCGCTGACATCGGCATCATCACCGTGCGATATGTGGTCCAGGGCCTTTCTCCCATTCGAACGCATGTCCGGATCGATGCCGTGTTCGTAGAGGACGGAAGCAACCGAGTGCATGAATCAGACACCACCGTCGAAACCAGTGAATTTGGCGAGATACAAACTCATCTGGTAGAAATCCAGAGGGATGCGCAGCAGGTCGCCGAAAACTTGCAAAAAAAGCAGCTAGATTCGGAGGCGATTGCGATTACCAAGGAACACAACGAAGAAGCGGCGCGTCTGAGTGACGCCGAATCCTCCGTGAAAGGCCTGCAACAGCGAGCCAACGAGCTCCAACACGACCTCGAGGTACGCGTGATCAATGCGGATACCGAGCTCAAGGCCGCTCCTTTCCGCGGCGCGGCGAAATTGACGACGCTTGCGGCCAATTCCGATGTTCTCGTTGAGATCATCACCACCTATTGGTACGGCGTCGAGACAACCGACGGACATCGCGGCTGGCTTCGTCGTGACCAAGTGGAACCTCTGCCGTGAAGACCACCTCCCAGTTCGTGTGCCAATCGATATTTAGAGTCTCCTTACTGGGAATGTTGTCGTTGTTCCTCCTGCCGCACGGATTTACTCGCGCCCAGAGTCCTGACTATCAGCGGATCATTCACCGATCTGTGGCGGATGTTCAGGCGTTCGTCCAATCGCTGCGCCCTGCGGCCAGTGGACGTCTGCCAACGCTGGAGGGCTTCGTGCAGCAACAGGATCAACCGCTCCAGAATTTCGAGCGCGGCTATTACGAATGCACTTTTCAAGTCGTCCCTGCGGTGGGAGGCGGGACGATGGTCCAAGCGACTGCAAGGATCACAGCGTGGTACACCGATCCAATGCCGGCGCGCTCTGGCTATCGTGTGCTGGTGTCCAACGGACGCCTGGAGAATGATTTTCTGGACCGAATCGAGGAGTCTCTAATTCCGACCGGCAAGTCACCCTCCGCGACTGCTCCGAGAGGGTCAGTTGCCGCGCCAACTGCTGCCGCGCCGTCTGTCCCGTCCACAAATGCGGACGGTTTGCAGCCCGCCGAGCGACCGAAGCCGGCGGCGATAAGCGCCGGCGAATCATCGTCGCTCGATTCTTCTTTACCGGGAACCGCGGCAGGGACTCCTCGCCTCGTTCCCGCTTCACCCACGGTGCCCTTGCCGGCCGGCGAAAGCCTCGAATCGTCGAGGGCCCGGCGAGCAGCGAACGAAAAAAAGGCGGACGATCTAACCGCCTACGTCACAAACATGGAAGAAATTCTGCACAATCAGGCGCGGCCCGCCGATCTGGTTGCGGTGAAGAGCGTTAAGGCGCCGATCTTTGCCAAGCCGCTGGCCGACTCGCAAGTTCTTCTCACCGCGGTTACTCAAGATGAGTTTCCACTTCTCGGAGTTGAAGGCGTCTGGGCGCACGTGCAGATTTCCGGCCCGGCTCGCGGTTGGATTCGACGCGCGCAGTTGGAAATGCCTCCTGGCTACGCTCCGGCCATCGGCAGCGCCGATGCGGACCCGGCAGGTGCCGCGATTTTCAAAGTCAGCAAGGAAGAAACCAGTCCTTTCACCGGCGCTTGGGAACCATTGAGAGGGAAAATCGTCCGGATCGATTGGGTCGAGCCAGTTTCCCCATCTTCTCCGTCATCCGCGAAAGAGAAGCTCGCATTCGCGAAGTCAGTCTTTCTTCACGGATACGAGAATTTAAATGCTGCGCATCAATCGGCGGAAGGAATTGTGATTGTTTTTGATTCGGCCGACGGTGGACAAGTCGCTTCACCGATGTCCAGTGTGAAAGCGCTCGCGGAAGGGACAGTCTCCGAATCGGTTTTCTGGCGGCAGTGTTCGCTCGATCCGCCTGAATCCTTCCGCATTTCGGCCAAGCCATAAAACGCTGGCGTCACTAGGATCTCTTCGCCAGTGAGAATTTTGCGGCGATGTTGGCGACGTCGCCGCGGCGTGTCGGAACTGGCGGGACTCTACCTAATTCATAGGTCAATCCACGCCCGATCGGCTCACTCGGTGCGCAAAGGAGTATGTTGGTGCCAGCTTCTTACTCCGCCATGTCCAACGCCAGCATCCGCCGCCGACGAATTGCGGGTGCAGGGGTGTGCGCACTGTTGTTAGCCGGGATCGGGGTGTCATCCGGCGCGGGGCAGACCACGTCGCCCGAGGGGACTTATGAAGTTGTAGATGTGGAATCGGGTGGCTCGATTTCGGGCACCGTGAAATGGAGCGGGCCGATTCCGAAAATTCCGCGCCTGCCCATCACCAAGGACCCAAAGATTTGCGATCCAGCCGGAGAAACCACGCGCGATTTGCAGCGGCTGATAATTGGCCCCGATGGCGGCGTCGCGAACACCGTGGTCTACCTAACGAACGTGACCCGCGGCAAGGCCTGGGATTTGCCGGCGACTGAGCGGACCCTCGATCAGCGCGCGTGCGCTTATGTTCCTCACATTTTGCTGGTGCCGGTGAGCGGAGAAATGCAAATCAAAAACAGCGATCCCGTGTTGCATACGGTGCACATGATGGGCGCAGCGACGTACAACCTGCCGTTTCCCTTCCAAGACCAATTCATCAGCCGGACCATGCATATTCCCGGGCTGGTGGAAATGAAATGCAATGCGGGGCACGTGTGGATGAATGCGGAGGCGCTGATCGTCGCGCACCCGTATTACGCCATCACCGACGCGCACGGAAGCTTCACGCTCACCAATGTCCCGCCCGGAAATTACCAAGTGGAAGCCTGGCATGAAGGCTGGAGAATCGCTTCCGAAGAGGCCGTGCTCGACGTGGGCGCGCAGTTGATGGTCAAAAGGCCGATGTACAGCCAGCCGCAGACATGGCAGAAGCAGACGACCGTTCGTCCCGTACACAACACCACGGTAGATTTTCAACTGTCCGAGCAATAGATCAGCGCGCTCGGTTAACTATGGCTTTCGGGGGATCAGACTCTGTTACTCATGTTACTTTCTCTTAAATCACTTCAGCGGTTGATGGAGACCTTTCGCTCCGGTTACTTAGATGGCGGCTTGCCGGCGGTCTCCTCTTGCTCGTCTTCACCTTTTTGCCACTTCGAATCTGGGTTGTATTCCTTCATGGCTTTGGCTACGACATCGGTCTTTTTGCCCAGATCGCGCTGATAGACTGCGCCGTCTGAACTCACTATGAATGTCATCACGCCGGACGATCTGTATTCCGCGGGATAGGCTACGAACGCGAAGCCCTGGGTCATTTTCCCATTCACGACGTAATCCTTTACGCCGCCGGGGCCACTGGATCCCTGGCGCGTCAGGATATGGAAATAGTAGCCGCGGTACGGCGTCGGAGTGCCATTCTGGTTTTTGGTGTAGCCCTCGGCAACGGCTGAGGCGACTAGCGGTCCGATGGGACTCTGGGGATCACCATCGCCGGTCTTCCAATACAGGCCATTGTGCTGGCCGTCATCACTGAACATCTTCTCGGCATACTCACCGTGCTGCGTGGAGTAGTATTCCTTTTCCGCCGCTACCAGCTCGTCACACACTTTAATTGTGGAAATTTCATTGCGGCCGATTCGCCGGTACAGAATTTCCTTCATGCCTGCTGCGGTGTCGAAAAACCACAGGTTGCCTTTGTTCACCAGGGGTATGGGCATAGGCCAATTCTCCGCACCGGTATACAAGCCGGTGGTTCCGTCCGGTTCCCTCACCAGGCGGTGCATCTCCTCGTATCTGTGCACGAAATTGGCGCGGTTCTCGGCGTCCTCGGCGTCGTCTCCTGACGAGACGATTTGCTTTCCGTCTGGACCGAGGACTTCGAGCATTGCCTTTTCGTCGTTGTTTTGTGCGGCGGCGATCAGTGCGCTGCTCGCTTCTTCCGGAGATGAGAATGTTTTCTGGCCCGGCTGCTGGGCCATCGCGCGCGCCGGAAAACAGCCGGCTGAAAGAATGATGACCGCGGCTAATTCAATAAAATGTGATCCGTGAAAACAATGGTCAGAGTTCCGCTTCGCTCGCCGCATGTGAATCCTCTCCGCATTCTAAAATTCTAAAATTTCACTACCTTCCGGAACCCATGACGAAACCTCGATTACCGATGCCTGCCGCCACCGCCACCACCACCACCACGAGCTCCGCCGCCACCGAAGCTGGATCTTCCGCGTGACGATTCGCTCCTTGCTTGTCCGCCATGATCGTAGCCGCTGAAAGCGCCGGATCGAACGCCGCTTTGACCGCGGGGTGCAGCGTATCCCCGAGCCGCGCGGGTGTCCCCGTTGAAAGGCCGGTTCGCCGCGCCAGAACGGTTGTAAACTCCGCCGCGCCCAGCGAAACCTCCGCCGCGAACGCCGCCACCTCGGTAGAAATTGCCACGGTTGTAGAACGTGTTGCTCCGCGAGTAGTACCGGTTGTGGTTATACATTGCGTATCGGTTATGCCAATCGAATCCCCACTGAGGCCAGCCCCATCCAAAACCGCCGAAAAAGCCAATTCCGAAACCGAGTCCAAACGAGAGGTACGGGCCGCCGTACCAGATTCCGGGATACGGGTACCAACCCGGCCAGGCCAAAATCGGATCTCCGTAGACGATCCACGGATCATAGGCGGGAACATAAACAACGTCGGGGTTTGCCGGAGCGATCTCAATGTCCGAGCCCTGGTTTTGCACGGTTTGCTGCGGCGTGGTTTTGAGATTGCCGGATTGCTCCGCCCGTTGGCGCATCACTTGTACGGCGTCCATCACATCACTTTGTTGGTTGTAGTAGGCGTCGCCCAGGGATGAGGTCCACGAGAGGTTCTTGTCCATATTTCCAAGGACGGTTGGAAACGCAGCGAGCGCCTTCACGCTCGGGTCCCAGGGCTGTTGGTCCACCGCTTGACCCAAAGCGTCGCCCTTCAGATCAGGATGCGCCTGCACCCATCGATCGGCCTCGACGACCTGCTCGGGAAAGGTGGCCGCCGCCAGGATCTGCGCCACCAGCGAATCCGGATACAAGGCCATCGGCGCGACCAGCTGCTGCAACTGTTGGGGAGATTGCTGGCTGTACGCTGGCGCCGGCGCGGGTGCGGCTGGCGGAGGCGCTTGCGCCTGAGGACCTGGATCCGCGGCCAAATTCTGAGGGCAGGTCGCCCACAGCAGTCCCAACGACAAAAAGGAAACCAAAGCCTGCTTCCCCAATCGACGGACTGAGAACTCGGCGGCACGCTCGAAAGTGCTCATGTTCTTGAATCTCCTTCCCACTCGATTACTGGCCATCAGATTCTGGGGTGCACGGTGTGGGCTACAAATATCGTGGCGGAGCTCAACAGTCTCTCATCCTGACGGCACATTGTTCCCAAGCAAATAGCGCTATTGCTTCACGCCTATTCAGATGCTATTGGTGGCCCAAAGGTTACAAGCGGGAAGTTGTGCGGGACGCGATACCGGGATCGGTGCGCGCCACGCTGGCCGCTTTTCCCCTGGTCTGCCGATGTGAAATTCTGCTGGTGGGTGAATTGATTACTTCGCCCCGATTCAGATCTTGTGATCCGATAACGTGAATGCACGGCGCAGGATCTTGTTTTGGGACATGAGGGGAGGTTGCCGGCCAGCCATCTCGCAGCAGCATTCCTTGCTATCGCACCGATGGCTAGCAGGCCGTTCAAAACATTGGTTGCGGCCGGTCCGTTCAAAATAGTTCAGGGCATACGGGTGCCGTGACGGCCACACGCTTCGAACACCGACAGCAGTGTGGTCACGCCCAGCAGTTCGCGGATGCGCGGACTCAAGTTCACCAACTGCAATTCGCAGCTCGATTTCTTCGCCGAGATATAAAGCCCAACCAGCGCGCCGAGCCCGGAGCTATCCATGTACGAGAGTTCGGTGAGATCAAGGATCACCCGCCGCTTGTTCGGCAGCAACGGTTTCACTTCGTTTTTCAGCAGCGGCGAGGTTTCAGCGATCAAGCGGCCGGTGCAGCGCACTACCGTCGCGTCCTCCCAAGGGTAGGTGTGAAGGTTCAGTGCGCGCTCGGCAGGTATCCGGGGATGGGTGGCCATGTGAGCCGCTTGTTTACTCCGGACTCCCGGCAAACACAAGGATTTTCCGCAGTGATCCGGTTTGTGGCGCCGGCCGGCCGCACTTTCATCGTTCGCTCTAAACCAACGTCACCGGCTCCATGCGCGGATTCGCGGAACCCACCGCCGGACATTTCGGCAGTATTCTTCATAATCCTCGCCGAACATCTGTCGCAGCGTTGGCTCCTCGTAGCGCCGCACAAATGATACTGTTCCCACCACGGCGACTGACGCCGCCGTGAGTGCGGCCAGGTTCGCCCGCCCAAACACCACCCACAAACCCAACCAGCCCCCGAAGAACCCCACATACATCGGGTTCCGCACGTATCGATAGAATCCCGCCACTACCAGCCTCTGCGGAGGAGCAAACGGCGCCGGCGTTCCGTGTCCCGTCCATCCGAAATCCCAAATGCACCGGAGCGCCACCGCGAAACCCAGCAGTGACGGTACCGCCGCAATCCAGCGCCAGCGCGTTACGCCACCTGGGTCAACGCCAAAGCCCAGCCACGACGGCAGCAGCCAGAACCATACCGCAAGAAATGCAGCGCCTACCGCCAGCGAGGCAAGTGCCGTCAGCCAACGTGTAGCAGAATTCGCTTCTCGTGAACTCCCAGCCGGTCCGCTAGTCATGGACAGCTCCAATTACGCCGCACGATAGGTCCATGGAGCAACGCCAGCAATAAGACGAACCAGACGTCACAGCGACTTCAAGAATTCGATGATGGCCTCCTGGTCGTCGCTCTTCAGCTTTTCGAATTGCTGGCTTACGTGGGCGGCCTCGCCGCGGTGGGGGGCGATGGCGTCGCGCAGCGTCAACGTTGCGCCGTCGTGCATCATTCGCGGACGCAGGCGCACTCCCCACAATGGCGCGGTGCGAATTTTGTTACGGCTGCCCTCGAAATCCTGTTTGGCGAGATAGTCCGACATCATCTGAAAAACTTTCTTGCCGTAGTGCTCGCGAGTCGCCTGCAGGATTCCATCGCCGGTACCGAGGTCGTGCATCAAGAAATCCCCATAAGGGTGACACGTGACTGACCCTAGCGCGGCGGGAATGATATACGTTCCACCGTCGATCTTGGTTCCGGCGGGAGCCGTAGTCAACGATTCGACGTGGCAGGTCGCGCAACCGATCTTGTCAAACAGTACGTTGCCCTTCCTGGCGGCATCGCTGCTGCCTAGCTTGGCATCGCGCGCCGGCGCTTTGGTGGCGCGAATAAACCGGGCGAAGTGATCGATGTCGGACAGCCCGTCCGGGCCTGGGGTATCATTCGGCTCCGAAACCGTGTTGCAGAGGTTAGTCACCTCGTCCGGCTGCAGGCGATTGGTGATGCCCATCTCATTGAGGTAAGCATCGCCGGAAAACGATAGCAGGCTGGCGTGCTGGTCCTTCCAACCGAATCGGCCCACGCTCATCTGTCCCGGCGCTTCCACGATCGGAACTTCCAGAACCTGGCCACAAATTTTCTTGTGCGAACTCTTGCATTGTTGCTGAGCCAGATCGATCAGCGTTTGGTCGGCAATGGCCTCGACGAATCCATCGCCCAACAGATTCAAGGAAAGGCGAAACGTTCGGATGGTCTCGGAATCCGGGACTCGCTCTTGAATTTCGTTGTTCGGAAACGCCGCGTTCGGGCAAATCGCGCGATCGTTCACCAACGACCGACCGGCGATTACTTCGGCTCCGTCCGCGATTCGGATTTCCGGATTGCGGAAGTGTCCGTCCGGCGCTTGGTGGCCGACGCGCAATTCGATCACCTGCGATGCGGCGCCGGATACAGGATTCTGGTGGCATTCGCGGCAGGACTGGGCGTTATAGAGGGGTCCAAGGCCGTCGCTGAGTTGCTCGACTTCCTCGAAGGTCTTTTGATCGGTCTGGTGCGCAGCATCGTCGGTGACGCCGTTGCTTTTGTTGTCGAAACCGGTGGGTGCTTCGATGAAGTGAGGTGCGGAAGAAACCAGGAAAAGGCCCAGAACGCCCAAGGAGATCAAGTGCCGCATGGCTTATTCCCTTCCTTCGGATGGCCTAGGGACGGGGACTTTTGCACGTAGGACTTGTCTCCGCCCGCTTAGCGGGTGGACCATCCACGTCGTGAATACTCCATTTGCGATTCCCTCCCAAATGAAAGAACGAGCGCGGTGCCTAAAGCGTGACGTACCAGGATCGGTTAAATGGCCGGGTGACAACCACCACAACGAGAGATCGCAAAATCAGTACGGCTCGTCACTAGAAGGCTCCGCCACGATTTGAATGTCATCCTCGTACACCACATAGCCCACGCGATCGGTGGTCAGAGTCTCCACAACAACTCCATGTTTTCGCAGAATGACCACCAGTTCTCTCACCTGGGCGAGGTGTTTGGCCGCGGAATCTTTGAACCAGGATATCGTCCGATCCTGCTTGCGATAGAAGGGGGGACTAGAAGCGGTAAATCGTGCTGCCTTTTCTAGATTCTCGTTGAACCATTGAAGGACCAGATCGTGGTGTTCTTCTTCGTAGTCGCGGAGCTCTCCCGATTCCCGCAACCGTCCAACCGCCTGGAAAACACCAAGCTCCTTACCAGTATTCTCGTCGAGATCATGAACAACGAATCGCAAATACATGTACGAACCGCCGGAACCCGCCCATCATACATCACGACGCAAGCAGGTTCGTGGCAGAACGCGGGAAACCAACAGCGTACTTCATTCCGTGCGCAGAGCGCAAATCGGGTCGAGCGTTGCGGCTCGGCGCGCTGGGATTACTGCCGCCAGGAACGCAGCTAGCACCAGTGCGGCGGTGGTGACTGCCAGGATGCGCGGATCGTAGGCTTTTACGCCGAATAGTTGGGCGGCCATGGCGTGGCCGGCGGCGATGGTTCCGGGGATGCCGATCGCCAGCGCGATCGCCATCTGCGTCAGCGCTCCCCGTAGCACCAGCTTCAAAACGCTATTCCGGTCCGCGCCGAGGGCCATGCGAATCCCGATTTCATTGGTGCGGCGCTCCACGGAATACGCGGTGACGCCATACAGACCTACCGACGCGAGAATCAGCGCCAGGAATCCGAACAACGAAGTGAGTTTGGCAATCATGGCCTGCTGCGAAAAGTTGCCGTCCACCTGTTGTGCGAATCTCGTGAAGTCGATCACCGCGAGGTCCGGATTCACGCCGGCGATTGCGGCGCGCACCTGTGACTCGATTCCCGGCACCTTGCCAAGCGTTTTCAGCTCGATCGCGTCCAAGTAGTGGGTGCGATCTTCAAAGGTGACGAATCGCGGGTCATCGTAGGTGACGTGCTGGGTGGCGGGCAGGAAAAACATGGGCGGGATTTTCTGGGTCGGGTCGCGGTACTGAGTGTCCTCGGTGACGCCGACGATCTCAAAATCTCCGGCATGTTTCATGTCGATATTGCCGAAATGCTGGCCAAGCGGGCTGCTGTCCTTGAAAAACTTTTTGGCGAAGGTCTGATTCACCACCGCCACGTGTTGCGAAATCGGGGAGTCCTGCTCGCTGATGGAGCGGCCCTTGGTGATTTTCGTGCCGACAGCTTCAAAGTAACTGGCGCTCACGCGCAGCCAGGATGCGCTGTTTTGATTGGAATCAGGAGGAGGAGGCGCCTGACCCTCGATGTAAACGCCCTCGCCCCAGTTGTCGCCTTCCATGGGGCTATAGAGCGAAAAAGCCACCTGCCCCACGCCGGGGATTGCGGCGAGTGAATCGTGAAGCTGGCGGTAAAGAGCTTCGAGCTGCGCCGGCTTATATCCGGCCATCTGCGCATCGACGTGCAGGATGTAGCGGTTGGCAGTCTCGAAGCCGAAGTTTTGGCTGTGCATATTGCGCAAGCTTTGGGTCAGCATGCCCGCGGCGGAGAGCAACACCAGCGACAGCGCGGCCTGGGCCACCACCAGCGACTTCTGCGTCCATCCGTCGCCGCTCCCGGTGGACCGGCCGGCGCCGCGAAGCGCATCGGCAGGAGCCGCCTTGGCGGTCATCCATGCAGGGGCTACGCCGAACAAAACTCCGGTGAGCAGGGACACCGCGAACGTGAAAGCGAGGACTGCAATAGATGGCGAGGCGTGAATCGCGACGTAGCCGTCTTGAAACGCGAGACGCAAAATGAGGCGCGTTCCCACAAACGCGATGGCAATTCCGGCGATCCCGCCAATGATCGCCAGGACGGCGCTTTCCGTAAGCACCTGACGGATCTGCCGCGAGGGCGTCGCGCCGAGCGCGGCGCGGATCGAGGTCTGCAGCTTGCGGTTAGTGGCGCGGACCAGCATGAGGTTGGCAACGTTGGCGCAAGCGATCACCAGCACCAGGCCGGAAATCCACATCAAAAGGTGCAGGCCGGACTGGTATTCGTCGCGCAGCATTTGCACTCCTGCGCCGCCGGGCGACAGATGCAAAATTTGTTTCGAGACCATCTCCCGCTCCGCGGGCTCGAGCTGGGCGATCGGGCTCAAGAGCCACTGCCGCAGCTCCACCTGCAGGTGCGCTCCGATTTGCCTGGGATCGGCGCCCGGTGCGATGCGTCCGATGATGTCGAGCCAGTCCTGCTGCGGGAAATCGACGATGCTGTTCGAGCCGTCGATCAGTGGTTCGTCGGCGATCGGAATCCAGAACGCCGCCGGATTCTCGAGGCGATCGCCGAAGAAACCGGGTGGTGCAATTCCGATCACCGTGAAGGGCTGGCCGTTCATGGCGATGGCGCTCCCGACGACAGACGCGTCGCCACCGAACTTCTGCTGCCACCCGCGGTAAGTGATTACCGCTACAGGATCTGCCCCCTTGCGATCGTCCTGCGGCGTGATCACGCGCCCCGCATACGGGCCGATGCCAAACATGGCGAAATAATTTCCGGAGACGAATTCGCTTCTCATGGACTGGGCGGGCTGATTGGTACCGCTGCGCCGCACCCCGACCAGGTTGGCTCCGGCCTGGAAGGCGGCGAGTTCGAGGAATCCCGGAGTGTTGTCGCGGAAGGTCTTGTACTTATCGTAGGAGAACAGCGACCAATTGTCCTGGAATCCGCCGTTGACGCAACAATTCTCGACGTCGCCCACGCGATAGAGTTCGCCCGGTTTGGCGACCGGCAGGGAGTTCAGCAAAACTGCGTGGACCAGCGTGAAGATGGCGGTGGTCGCGCCAATCCCGAGAGCCAGAGTCACAACGGCGGTGACCGTGAAAACCTTGGCGTGGGCGAACTGTCGTAGCGCGTAGCGGATGTCTTTCATCGGCCGCAACTCCTTCCGTTCATTTCATTGATACGAATGCGGCCTGCGATTTGTTCAGCGCTTTTTCACCGGGCTGGTGCGGCGCTTCCAAACCCTTCGAAAGCGGCACAGTTCGCCCGTCCCGGTCCGAGAAAACGATTACCCACAATAGATTCGGGGGCACTGCGGTCAATCTCGCGTATTTCAAGCCGTCCGAAAAACATTAATGCCTCAGCCATAAAACAGTGTCACAATACCGGCGTTTTGCCGACGTCCAGAGGTTCGCAAGCGAACCAGGTGCAGCGACGGAGCTGCCAGCAATCGTTTTCGCAAACTGATTTCTTCACTCGCTGCGCCCGGCCAGAACTGTGTGGGATCGGAACTGACCCAAGCAACCCACGCCAAACTACGGAGGAACACCGCAATGTCTTCGATCCCCAGACGCCGCTTCCTGCAAACGACTACCGCTGCCGGACTGGCCGGCTCCGCCAACTTGATGCTCGGCAAATTTTTATCGGCGCAGACAAATCCCAGCGCGCCCATTCGAGTTTACCTCGATTCCCGGCGCACCATCGCGCCGCTGGACCCTAACCTCTTCGGCTCGTTCCTCGAGCACCTCGGCCGCGCGATCTACGAAGGCATCTATGACCCCGGCTCCAAGCTATCCGACACCAACGGCTTCCGCAAAGACGTTCTGGACGAGGTACGCAAACTCGGTGTGCCGATCATTCGCTATCCCGGCGGCAATTTCGTCTCTGGCTACAATTGGCTCGACGGCGTCGGTCCCAAGCAAGACCGCCCTCGGGTGCTCGACAAAGCCTGGAATTCCATCAACAGTAATCAATTCGGCACCAATGAATTCATGGCCTGGTGCAAACTGGCCGGCACTTCGCCCTTGATGGGGCTCAATCTCGGAACCGGAACTGCGGAGCAGGCTGCCGCTCTGGTGGAATATTGCAACGTAGACAAGGGAACGCGCTGGAGCGAACTCCGCCGCAAGCACGGCATCGCCGATCCCTACAAAGTGGAACACTGGTGTTTGGGCAACGAGATGGATGGGCCCTGGCAGATCGGCCACATGACCGCCACCGAATACGGATACAAAGCGGCCGACGCCGCGCGTCAAATGCGCTACGTGGATCCTTCGCTGAAACTCATCGCCTGCGGATCGAGCGGCACCTTCATGCCCACCTACCTGGAATGGGATCGCGAAGTGCTGGAACAGTGCTACGAGTACGTGGACGGACTTTCCCTCCATCGTTACGTTGGCAACACCGCCCAGGAAACCGGCAACGATACCTCCAAGTACTTCGCCATGAACCTCACTCTGGATCGCCAGATTGCGGAAACCACGGCGGTGTGCGATCTGGTGCGCGGACACAAAAAATCGCCGAAAAAACTGTGGCTTTCGTTCGACGAATGGAACGTGTGGTACCGCGCGCGCAGCGGCGACGCCGTGAATGGCCACGAACAGGAAGCTGCTCATCTGTTGGAAGAGCCCTATAACCTGGAAGACGCGCTGCTGGTCGGCGGAATTCTCAACACGCTGTTGCGCAACAGCGATCGTGTGAAGCTGGCGTGCCTGGCGCAGCTTGTCAACGTGATCGCACCCATCATGACCAATGCCAACGGCCTATTCGAGCAGACCATCTATCATCCCTATAATTGGGCGCTGCAATACGCCAAGGGCGCCGTCTTGAATACGCTGGTGGAATCGCCCACTTATGACGTCCCGGGAATCGAAGCAGTTCCTTACCTGGACGCCGTTAGCACCTATGACAAAGACGCCGGGAAAATTGCCGTTTTCCTGTTCAATCGCGACTTGAACAAGTCTCACGATGTGGACATCGTGTGGGAAGATTTGGCGCCGCGCTCGGTTGTCCAATCCATGGTTCTCACCGGTGACGACCTGAAGGCAACCAACAGCTTCGACGCACCGCAAAAGGTGACGCCGCGCAGCTTCGATAAGCCAACAACAACCGGCGGCCGCACCCGTTTCGAGCTGCCAGCCAAGTCCTACACAGTTTTGCAGTGGTCGCTGTAAGGTTTGACGGTTCTATCTTTTCCGGGTGTCCCACGCTCCCCTGGCTTTTAGGGAAGGGGTGTTTTAACGCGTCCCAGTCCTCCGTCAGTCCGTAGAAAAACAGACTGACGGAGACCAAGAGCTTTTCTTTTCTCCATACCGGTTACGGCAACTGCAACGTCCATATCAGCAAGTCGGGAACGTTGTCATCCACCGCGGCGAACTTCGAAATATCTCCCGTAGTCATCACCGCAAGTCCGAACGACCCTCCGAAAGCCGGGTCCACTGAAATCTCCTTCACGAACTCGCCCGTAATGGTGAACTCAACGATCTCACTCGGCTGATTCGGGTCGGGATTAATGGAGTCGTTATTGGCCACCACCAGATGGCCGTTGGGCGCCATGATCATCCCTAGCGGACCATGCAAGTATTTCGGATCGTTGTAAATTACCCTTCCGGTGCCATGATCGCTGTGCGACGATCCGGCGTCGGAAACCGCAAAGACTTCATTGTCGTCGCTCGAAGCCACGTACAAGACATCCTTGATCGGATCGTAGACCAGTCCGGTAGGCGCATCCACAAATGTCACTGGGTCGCATTGATGCAGGTAGCCCGACGCAATTTGCGTCGAACTCTCCACGGTCACGCCGCCCGGGCCAACGTTTAAGTCCAGCCGCACCACGGTGCCACTCAAACCGTTGGCGATCCAAAATTGCGCCGTGCGCCCCCGATCGAAAAGCGCTGAATCCCAGGGACCATTGATCGAAGGGCCGGTGATATTGCCCACTTGCTTGCCGCTCTTATTGATCACGATGATCGAACCGGCGCTGGAATTACCGCAGGTGCCATCCGTAGAGGGAAAGTTGCCAACCAGCACGAATCCCGCCCGCAAGATATTCAACGCGGTACTCAGTCCCGCCGGAGTGGCACTCTGGAAGTAAAGAGTCGGGCTTCCTCCTTTCGCGGGCACGTCGATGATCGTTGTGCCGGTCCCTTGCAAGTTGCTGGCGGCGTTGAAATTCGAAACCAGAATGTCGCCTGGCTTGATTGTTGCGCCTCGCGGAAATGCTGGCGGCACGAAAGCAACACCATACGGGTTCAGGTCGCCGTTCGCGGGCACCGTGGATGCACTCAACACTGGAGAGGGAAGAAACGGGAGGTTATCAGGTACCTGGGCCTTAACTATGGTTGCTGGCAAAAGCAGAAGAACGCTTGCGAAAACGATCGATGTCCTTACCCTTGCCCCTGTCCCACCAATGGAACGCCGTGGCGCCCGCATTGCTACCTGTTGGACTGAGTTGCTTTTCATTTTCTTTCTCCTTTTCCTGATCGGGGCTTTGCCTCGACGAAGACACCTCAACGTTACCCAAGACAGATCGAGGGTCCTCTTTACGCAGGGGGTTTGATGCTTATAGTCCGGAAGTATTCGATGCGGTGTCAGCGACGCGTCTGGAAGTTGTCAACAGTTTGCAACTTGTAAAAAGTGGCCAGCGGTACATGGCGCAGTCCTGACGAATCGAACAGGCGCCCACGGCTCGATCGACACCGTCTGGTAGTCGCAAGCGGTCTGCAGAATGAAAAAACCGGCGATGGACATTCCCCGGCTGGGCCAGTGTCTTATACCTCCGGAACTGGCCCTGGCCCCAGACCGCCTTAGCGGTATGCGACCTGAAATCTAACGGTAGGGGATCGCGAGTCTTTCCGAGAATTTCCTCAGATCCCTGGCCGCCAGCCAGGCTCATTTCCCCGGCGCCGGTTGCAGCCGGGAAAAGCATCACGCAAATAACGCTTCCCCTTTGTTTTGCCCCGCACGTACACTTGTGCGGAACCAAATGCCTCTGGGAGCCCCAACCATCGTTCGCAGACTTCGCGTACTAGGTGTGGACCCGGCACTGGCCGGCGCCACCGGCTATGGGATCGTGGAAGTGGAAGGAAGCGCGGCCCGCCTGCTTCGTTACGGAGCGCTGCGTTTGCCGCGCCAAGCCAGCTTGGGAACTCGTCTGCGCGAGATTCATCACCTGATCGAAAGTCTCGTCGAGGAATTCTCGCCCGACGCGATCGCCGTCGAATCCGTTTTCACCGCTCTCAATGTGCGCACCGCCGTCCAACTCGCGGAAGTTCGCGGGGTGGTCCTGCTCGCCGCCGCCCAGGCCAGCGTCCCCTCGCACAGCTATTCTCCGCGGGAAGTGAAAGCGTGTGTGGCCGGTTACGGCGCCGCTTCCAAGGACCAGGTACAACAAATGGTGAGCGCCACGCTGGGCCTGCGCCAACGCCCCGAACCGGCCGATGCTTCCGACGCCCTGGCCATCGCCTTGTGCCACGCGTTTCTTTCGCGGTCGCGCGAGCGGCTCGCCGCCGCGGCTCAAATCCCGCGGGCTCCGCGCGTGGTCGGCGCTTTCAAAATCCATCGAGCCTCCGGGCGTCCTGTCCGCATCCAAGAATTACAATGAGACCCAAGTTTTCCCGCATTCCGGCGATCGTGTTTGTTTGCCTCTGTGGATGTGTCGCCGCGCTGGCCGCGCCTCCGGCCGGTGATCCGGCGACGATCACCTTCCGCAAAATTTTCAAACTGAGCTTTCCGGAGTTTATCGAAATCAAGATCACCCAGGCCGGCCAGGCTTCCGCGGACATTCGTCAGATGGACGAAGACCCCGCGCCCGAAAACTTCGAGCTCAGCCCGCAGTTGGTCGCTAAAATCTTCCAACTGGCGGGCCAGCTTCACGACTTCAACGGAGTGAATCTGGATGCTCGCCGCCGCATCGCCAACCTCGGTGAGAAATCCTTCCGCTATCAGAAGGGCAGCGAGAATTTCGAGACCCATTTCAATTTCACCGCCGATGCCACCGCCACCCAGTTGCTCGACCTCTTCGAGGGCCTGGCTCGCCAGCAAGACGACCTGAGCAACCTGGCCCGCGCCATGCACTACGATCCCCTGGGCGTCAACGATGTCCTCGAGCAGCTGGAAGCCGACTACGACAACAAACTCTTTCCCGAACCACAGCGCCTGCTCGCGCCGCTAGATCAACTGGCCGCCAACGAAAAATTCCTAACCATAGCCAGAGAGCGCGCCCGCACCCTGGCTGGCCGCATCCGTTCGTCGCAGCCTTAAGGTTCGCAATATCCGCAGTTGTGCTCGAATATTAAATCGAAGAAATTTCTGAAGTTTGAAATCCCGCCACCACAACTACCGAATCACCATCCCCGCGTATCCCACCACCGACTGGTAGTCACCCGTAACGTCGCCGGACGTCTTATAAGCAACTACTTCTGCCTGCGTTGCTCCCCGCAATTTCGCCGCGGTCAAAATTGCCACCGTGGGCGCATAACCGCACATGGAAATGCCCTTTTCGCGAACCGTGTCCCACAATCCGCGCGCGTCCAGCGCCAGAATCCTCTCTATCGCCAAGCCGTCCTTCACCCGCGTAATGGCGTCGCTCTCATAGTGATTCATGTCCGAACTGGCAATCATCAACACCGGCTCCGCCTGCGCCGCCAACACTTGCGCCAGCGCAGTGCCCAATTCATCGAGCACCCCAAAGCGGTCCGTCCCAATCACCACCGGCACAAATGTGAACTCACCCAACAACCTCTGGAGAAAAGGAAGCTGCACTTCCAGGGAGTGTTCAGCCTGGTGCGCCACCGCGTCATCGCGCAGCCGCGGAAAGGCGTGGCGCAACTCCGACGCCAACTCCGCATTCACGCGCACCTGCCCCAGCGGCGTCTTCCACTCCCCTTCCGTAAGAATCGCCAGCGATTCCCCGCGCGGATAATGCCGCGGACCAAACAGCACCACCCGCTTCGGAATCTGCAGAGCGCCGTAGACGCGCCCCGCCACTCCGCCCGAGTACATGTACCCAGCGTGCGGAACCACGCAAGCAATCGCAGCAATTTTTTCCGCCCGTGTCGGCGGCGGGATGCACTCATCCACCTGCTTGGCCAACTCGCGAAAATCAGCAGGATAAAACCGTCCCGCAACAGCAGGAGCGCGCACCATATTCCGGAATCCTAGCATGGGCGAAAGCATCTGGGTGCCATGCAAGCCGGTCCTACGTTGGGGGTCTGTGACTTTGCGGTGCTACGAGATAGACGGGGAAAATGCGAGGTGAGAGACTACGAGTGAAACAGCTTAAGGCCGGGAAGGCCTGCCCTTCAAATCCAGCGCGACGGTTTGCCCTTGATCGTGGCGAATCCTTACCTTATCGCCATACTGGTAGCCGCCATTGTCGATAATCTTCTGCATCTTGCCGCGAACTTTATCGGAGTACGAGAAGGTGACAATGGTCCGCTCGCTGGCCATATCGCGGACCACCAAACTCGCGGGGGTCGCTGCGATCACCCGCCACTGATGCCACTTCGGCTTCACCGGTTTCACGTTGTTGATGGTCCGGACGGTGACCGGCTTTTCCGTGGAGATCTGCGCCGGCAATGGGGCCAGCGCCAGGACCGCAAAAACCCCACAAGCGAGCGCGAGTTTGTTATGCAGTTTCATCGAGAGAGATTTTCAGCGACTTCAGGAACTTGACGTCTTGCGGCGTGATTTCCAGCTGCGATTCGGTTTCTTCGTCCGCCACTTCCTCGTCCACGCGAATGTGCAGGGACTCCAGGAAATTGCGGTCTTGCACCGTCAACCGCGGATCGTCGGTGCTGCCGCGCCGCGCCAGCCCGATCGTGGCGTCGAGCTTCAGCACGATATCGAAGCCGGCGGTGCGCACGCTAGTGATCGCGTCGGCGATGCGTTCGGAGTCGGACACGGTATCGTTGATCGCGTGTCCCAGTTCGCGCAAAAGCTGCTTTAAATGATCGTCAAGCTGCAAGGCACCACCCCCTGTGACGGAGCGCGTCTATGATTCTAGGGCCGCCACTACGCCGTTTCAAGCTCCTCATTTCCGGCGTTCTCGCGACAGTTACCTGCCCCCTCTGCCGGCTAACCGATTGCCCCACTCCGGATGAGGGATTGTAATAGAATTAGGGCTGGAACAATGCCATGAATTCTCTTGCACTACTGTGGAGATCGACAAGAACGTTCCTGCGCGTTTTCTGGAAAGCGCTTCGCCAGCTCTTCCACGAATCCACCGGTGTGCTCTTCGCCATGTTCGCGCTATCCGGCGGCTTAGCCGTCTGGCGCCAGTGGCACCATGCGCGAGTGCCGTGGATTCTCGCCTTGGCCGCGGGATACGCGCTGATGATGGGCACGTTCGCGGTAACCGCTTTCCGAAGTGCGCGTAAAGTACGTTAGATGCGCCAAAATCGATATCCGATCTATGCCTGAAAAACTTCACCCCACCAACGGCGGCGCAGCAAAATCCTCCGCCGCCGAACCAAAAGCCGCCGCTACTTCCGGGCTTCCGGTGGCCGCCGTGGTTTCCCCGGCGGACCTCGGCGAGTGGAACCCTGAAGATCAGCTTGGGTATCCGGGCCAGTTCCCCTTCACCCGCGGCATCTATCCCACCATGTATCGCGGCCGCCTTTGGACCATGCGCCAGTACGCCGGATTCGGCACCGCCGCCGAATCAAACCAGCGCTATCGCTACCTGCTCGACCGCGGCCAGACCGGCCTCAGCGTCGCTTTCGACTTGCCCACCCAGATCGGCATGGACTCCGATTCTCCCTGCGCTCTGGGCGAGGTAGGGAAGGTCGGCGTGGCCATCGACTCCCTGGACGACATGCAAACCCTGTTCGATGGAATCCCGCTGGACCGCGTGTCCACCTCGATGACCATCAATTCCACTGCGGCCATCCTGCTGGCTCTTTACGTCGCCGTCGCCAAGCAGCAGGGCGCGGATTTGCGCCGCCTGGCGGGCACCATTCAGAACGACATTTTGAAGGAATATATCGCCCGCGGCACTTACATTTATCCGGTGCGCCCGGCGATGCGCATCGTCACCGATATTTTCGCTTGGTGCGCGACTGAGGTTCCCCATTGGAACGTAATTTCTATTTCCGGTTATCACATCCGCGAGGCCGGTTCCACCGAGGTGCAGGAAGTGGCGTTCACGCTGGCCGACGGCATCGCTTACGTCGATGCGGCCGTTGCTGCGGGCCTGAAGGTGGACGCGTTCGCTCCGCAGCTTTCGTTCTTCTTCAACGCCCACAACGAGCTGCTGGCGCAGATTGCCAAATTTCGCGCCGCCCGCCGCTTGTGGGCGCGCCTGATGCGCGACCGCTTTGGCGCTCGCGATCCTCGCTCGATGATGCTGCGCTTCCACGCCCAGACCGCGGGATCGTCGCTCACCGCGCAGCAGCCCGAAAATAATCTGGTGCGCGTCGCTCTCCAGGCGTTGGGCGCGGTGCTGGGAGGCTGCCAGTCGCTGCACGCCAACGGTCTGGACGAAGCGCTGGCGCTGCCCACGGAAAACGCCGCGTTGCTGGCCCTGCGCACCCAGCAAATCATCGCCCACGAAACCGGAGTGGTGCATACCGCCGATCCCACCGCCGGCTCCTACGTGATCGAGAAATTAACCGACGAAATCGAAGCCGGCGCCATGGAGTACATAAAGAAGATCGATGCCATGGGCGGGATGATCCGCGCCATCGAGCTGGGCTACGTGCAGCAGGAAATTCAGAAAGCTGCATTCGAATATCAGCAGGCCGTGGAAAGCGGCGATCAAGTGGTGGTTGGTGTGAATCGGTTTACGGTCGACGAGGAAAAACCGATCCCTACGATGCGCGTCGATCCGCAGATCGAAACGGCTCAGTTCGCCCGGCTAAAGGCAGTCCGGGCGCGACGAGACGCCGCCAAGTGGCAGCAAACGATGAAAGAAGTCGAGCGTCGCGCAAGAGGCGACGAAAACCTTATGCCCGCGATTCTGCAAGCCGTGGAGGCCTACGCCACCGTGGGCGAGATATCCGACGCCCTCCGCCGCACCTTCGGCGAATACCAGGAATCGGTGGTCATCTAGCGCTAGCATGAAACTCTACCTAGCTTCCGGATCACCGCGCCGCGCGCAAATCCTCCGCGACGCTGGCTTCCAATTCGAAATCCGCGTCACGTACACCGACGAATCCCGCCACGCCGATGAGCTTCCCAGCGCCTATGTCCAACGGCTGGCCAAAGAGAAGTCCCACGCCGCCGCAGCCGTAATTCAAGCTGCCGATCACGCACCCGAAGGATACGTGATCGGCGCGGACACCATAGTCGTCGCAGGCCAGGAAATCCTGGGCAAACCCGAAACCGCCTCCCGAACCAGAGAAATGCTCCGCCAGCTAAGCGGACAATCGCACGAAGTACACACCGGCGTAGCCGTAATCCACTTGCCGGATAGCCTAGAAAAAGTGTTCGAGGAAATCACCCGGGTAGAATTCGCTGCTCTGTCCGAAGAAGAAATCGAAGACTACGTAGAGTCCGGCGAGGGTTTCGATAAGGCAGGCGGCTACGGAATTCAAGGCCGGGCCGGACGCTTCGTCCGCCGGATCGATGGCTGCTATTTCAACGTGATGGGGCTGCCGCTGACCCGGCTGTATCAAACTCTGCGCGACTTCTGAACCACAGGTCCGCCGGTATACCGCTGATCCGCCGCCAATCAACTAACCAGGTGCGATGGATCCCGGGGAGAGACCCATCCTCCGCACGCGCCCTAAACCGGTGGTCGACCGGGCGCCGCGCCCTTACTTTTTTTCTTCGAAGGGTGGCGCCACTGCGGGCGGCGCAACCGTGGAAGCTTGCGTCGGAGCGGACGGCGGCGGCGCAGTTACCGACTCACCGCTGTGCATCCCTTCCTTGAATTCCTTGATACCCTGTCCCAGGCCGCGCATCACTTCCGGAATCTTTCGCCCGCCAAACAGGACAAGGATCACCACCGCTACGATCATCCAATGAATCGGACTCATTTCACCCATATTGCACCTGCTCCTCGAGCCTCAATGTGGGAATCCCAGTGACGCCGGGCTCGCAGCTATCACTATTTATACTATAACACGCTCGTCGCCCACCCGGCGGGTCAGCCGCTCCCGGTCCAGGTACTCCAGCAGGGGGATCGCGTACTTGCGGGTCACCCCCGTCAATTCCTTAAAAGCGACGATGGTGAGCCGCTCGCCGTGTTCCCGGCGGTGCTTCTGCAGCAGTTCCCGCAGCCTGGCGATTGCCTTGGGATGAACGATCAGGTCCTCGCTCACTTTTACCAGCGCCTTTTCGCGCAGCAGAATTTGCAAAATCTTGCGGGCGCGAGGCTTTTCGATGGCCGATCTGGCCAGCACCTCGTCGGTGCCGGGCGACGCCAGGCCTGCCGACTCAAACTCACGTTCGATCTGTTCCTTGGCGTTGGACTCCTCAGGCGACAGGGCGACCGTGCGTCCCGCCAGCCGGAGCAAATCTCCGGTGACTTCCACCGCTTTTGCGGCTATCAAATCGACCAGCGTGGCGGCGAAGGTTTCTGTTCCGAGCCCGCGAATCTTTCCACGCAAATCTTCCCGTGGGATGCCCGGCAGTAGCGGATTTGCGCGGTGAAATTCCTCCACCAGCGCACGCAATTCCCTGGCCCGGCTGGCAAGCAGCGCCACGGCGACTACGCTCAGCGGCTGCTGGCTCACCACGCGGAGCGTGCCCGATTTTTCCAACGCGGCGACCGCCTGGCGCGCTTCGGGTTCCGTCCACCCAGTCCGAGCGATGATTTGCGCCAGGGTGATCGAGTCCTTTTCTTCCGCAGCCCAGGCCGCCAGCCGTTCCGGCCGGCTGCCAGTTTCCACCCTCGCAAGCCGTGGCCCCCAGCTCTTATCCTTTGCGCGGTGCCGGGGAGCCAGCGGATCCAGCACCACGCCCCCGCCGATCGTAACCAATGGCGAGAACTGCCGGATCACGAACCGATCACCAGAAAAAACCAGCGCCGGGCGATCCAGCCGCAGTTGCGCCAGCGCGGAGCCACCGGGCTGCAGCGCGGATCCTTCCAACAGCACCACCTCCGCCACCATCTCGCAGGCCCCTTGGTAAAAATGTACGCGCGCCCGATTCTTCAGCGGCCGCGCCGACGGCAGCAGAGCGACGCGAGCATCCAGCCGGCGCGTCGCTTCGAACCGGCCAGGACTTGCCAGCACCATCCCGCGCGCCAGATCCTCCAGCGCAATGCCGGAAAGGTTTACCGCAGTACGCTGCCCCGCGATCGCTCGCTCCGTGGCGCGTCCTCCGGAGTGGATGCCGCGTACGCGCAACCGGCGCCGCGATGGAAACAATTCCACTTCATCTTCCGGCCGCAGCGTTCCTGAAATCAGAGTGCCAGTAACCACGGTCCCAAAACCCTTCATCGCAA